>JAEEGK010004523.1_pt1 | contig 34038 bp, 12 predicted proteins | sample 8958771 | NCBI WGS metagenome assembly JAEEGK01 (sample SAMN16246547, study PRJNA631951) | gut metagenome | biome: gut microbiome; feature: rumen; material: SC-attached | host: Bos | place: Iran: Karaj | collected 2018-10 | reverse complement strand
ATCTGGGATTTTTAATATTTGGGTGATGTTGTAGCTAAATTCTTGATTGTATGCAACTCTTATTTCTTTATTATTACATTCAATCTCACCAGTTATAGGATATTCAAAAATATATATTTTTGTGGTTGATGATTTACCTTGCAATATAATATGAATTTTTTCATTATAAACAGAAGAAAATGTTAAAGTATTCTTTAAATCTTTTGCCTCAATTAAAAAATCAAAAGCCTCATAATTTATTCGATTCCCATTTTCCAATTTTACTCTCTCAACATTCATCATTATATCTTCTTCAACTACAGCTTTAGTTATATACATTGAATAATATTCATTTTGTGAAAAAACATGGCCACTATAAGTATGGTAATCATATGGAATCTCTTCTTGTATTAATTCTGGATTTCCAACATAATAACCTGAGCCTGTTTCATTTAAATTATTTGATATTATCAATGGAAAATGAAATTGATAGAGACAATTTTTATAATCATCACAATCTTTTGAATTAATTCCATTAATTATATATTTAGTTGGAGTACATTGAGAAACTTTTAAATAATAAAATTCTCTACTATTAAATTCATCCACTAACGCATGGTCTTTTTCAACAAATGACATTGATGCAACGTTATATATAAAGAATCCTGCAGTGATAGCTGGAAAAATACATAAGACATTATTTCCAGAAATTTCAGTTAATCCAATGCATCTTATCATTGGATAAGTGTTATGGTCAGTTTGATTTTTTACTTCAACTCCATCTTTATATTTATAATTCAATTGATTACCAGATATTTCGAACACATACAACATATATTGATATTTATCAGCTATATGAACATGACCAACGACAATATAATTATTGATCACAGTAACTGAACATTTTATAACATTACCAGTTGTATCAGCATCTCTGTAAGTAAAAGTAAAAATAGGATTTTCACTTGATAATGATGAATTAAAGTATCCAATCAAATATTCACCAAAACATGCAACTACATAATCATTATTGAAATTTATTATAGCAGAAGATTCATTAAAACTTGAATAATTTATCTCTTGACTTAATTCTATTGAACCATAAGTTCCCTTTGAAATAGAAGTTGTTTTTAAAACATAATAATTATTATTTCCAAAATAGACGTCTTGAACTTCATCTGTTGATGTTCCATTTAAGAAATTAGTCATTGTCATTGAATGGGAGGATTCTTGTTGAAGAGAATATGCTAGGTAAATTAAAACTATATAGATTTTCATCCACATTTATTTTTATAATTATTAATTTTAAAGAAGACTATTATATATAGATATAATTTAATAGATTTATTTTTTTTTCATTTTTAATTAATTTTTGGTATATATTTTTCATATTTGAATATCTGAAATTAATGATGTTTTTTTTTTTCTTAAATTTAAAGGAAATTTTATAGTGACAGACTTTAACTAATATAAATTTAATAAATTATTTTTTATTTTAATGCTATTTAATTCTTGGCATTTGAAATTATTCATAAATATATATATAATATTAATAAATTAAGATTCTCATAATACATTCTAAAAATTTTGTTTGATTTATAAATTTTTTTTTCTAAATATTTTAATCTATTATTTCTCACAAACAAAAATCTTCTACCTTTTTTTATTATCATCATTTTCTTTATTGTATTTAAAATTAACTTCTCCTACTTTATTATTATTTCCTAATAATTTATCCTTCTTTTGAAATATTTCTCTTAATTGATCAATATCTTTATATATTATTCATTTCTTTTTATTGTGAATACTTCATTATATAATTAATTGGTTGACAAATAAATGATAAACAAAATTTGTTCATTTTCTTTACCTCTTAGGATTATTGGTGTTTTTTCAGGATATTTATTATTAATGGGATAAAATTTTAATAAATTTATCAATTCATGTAATAATGTTATTTATAAATATGCTTTTAAAATGATATTATTTCTTCTTCATTACCCTCTTTTAAAAATATAAAATTGGTTCCACAAAAATTCTCATTGATGTTTCAAAGACACCTCCGATTTTAAATACTAATTGTTTTATTAAAATTAATTTTCTAAAGTGAATATATTTATCTTTTGTATCGGAAAGAAATTATTAAATTCTTCATGTAAATTATCATATCCTTCTTTATTATCATTTAATATTATTTTTACATTATAATTATTATATTTATCATATTCTCTTTTATTATTTAAATAATATGATTCTGGTTTTGATTTTAAAATATAATATAATTCTTTTATTAATTATATTTTTTATTTCTTATTTTTTGATATTCTTTTATTTATTTTTTCCTGTTTAAATATTTTTCATAAAAAGTATTTACTATTTATATTTTATTTTCATTGAATTCATATTTTTTATATTCAAAATTATAAATTATATTTAAATCTTCTTGATTATTTAAATGAATTTTAGAAATTCTTGAAGGAATCAAATCTTTTCCTTTATTAGTTTTTTTACTTAAAAGATATGAGAAATATTCTTTAAAATAATTATAATAAGTTTTATTTCCAATATAATTTTTTATTAATTCATTTACATTATCTTAACAATTTTTTACCATTCATTCAAAGTTATATTTAATTTATTTATATTTTTTATTTCATTTTCTAATATATTACTTTGATTTTCTATTTTATTATTTTCTCTATTAAATTTATTATTAATCATTTTACAAAATTTGTTTATTTCTTTTTGATTTTAATTGCATAAATCTTTGATAAATATTTTGAAAATATAAAAGAATAAATCTTTTTCACTTCTTCAATATTTTTAAGGCTTTATCTTTATAATTTTATTCATCTTTTCAATTAATTTATTCTCATTATATTTAATATCTTTAAATTCAGTTTTTCATTCTAAAATACTTCCTTCATAAAATATATTATTATTTATAATTTTTTCATTTACTTGTTAAAAAACCTCACACAAAATATTAATAATATATTTAATTATATCATTAGTATATGCTTCTTTTTAATTTTTTAATGTCTGTAATAAAAAATATAGTAAATTTAAAATAATTGCAAAATGATTTTGGTAAATTATCTAATTTATTAGCATTTAATTGTGAATCTAAATAATAATTTGAATATTCAAATAATTTTCATAAAAAATCTTTATTTAAATCCTATAAATCAACTGAAAATTTTGTTCTTCTTTAAAATCATATTTACTGATTTCATCAATAATTGTTTTATATTGTTTTGTTTTTTCTTCAACACCTTAAAACTGGAGTTTTTATTCTTTTAACAATTCCAAAAACCAATTTATTTGGTCATTTTCTTTTAACATTTGTTAAAATCATTATATTCAAAATGTCATTAAAGTATATTAAAAATGAATATTAATATTTCAAAGACATAAATTAATATTCTTTAAGTATAATTTATAAACAATAACTTCTTTTTTTTTTGTAATAAGGGATATTAAATTTGAATAAATTATATTTGATAAATTAAGTGTGATGAAGATTCGATTTATGTTGTTACTATTAAATTTGAAAAAATTTTTCTAAATAAATTAAAATATTTATTTAAGAATAAAAAATAGAAATAATATTAATTTATAAGAGAATAAACCATTCAATTTTTTTACTGAATCTAAAGAATTTTTCTTTATTTTTATTCAATCCATAATATCTTATACAGCAAATTATAGCACATAAAACAAAAGGATAGAACATAATAATTAAAAATGAAATTAAAATATAAACAAACAAATGTAATCTAATTTTTTTATACATAGAAGTGAAAGCAGATACATAAAAAGCAATAAACATAGTTATAGGAATAGTAATAATAAAATAGAATAAAGATCTTAAAAATATATGTTTCTTTAAAGTTTCTTTAGATATTTGTTTTCCTTTATAATATAAAATATTACTATCTTCTTTGTTATTTTGAAAATCAACATAATCATCAATTTCTGATAAATTTCCTTCATTTTGATTACCAAATTGTCTTTGTCTGAAACCATCAATTCCATTTGGTTTTTCTCTTTTTTGTATTACTTCAACATTATTTGAAAATCCTTCAAATTCTATTTTTGTCAATCCTAAAAACTTTAACACACAATTCACTAAAACTGTGAGGACAATACTTAATATTATTTTTCCAAATGCTTTGTTTAAACTTAAATCTCCTTGATGCTCATTTATATATATTAATAAACTATCATTTATGAAAATTGTATTAAATAACATTGAAAAAAGAATGATATTTAAAAATAATGATATTTTTGTTAAAGTGAAATTCCATTTGTCTTTAGTAATCATGAATAAAAACATTTGATTATAAAATAAGAGATTAATATAATAATGAAAGAAAGGAATTTGCCTTTTTTGAGCTTGTTTAAAATTTAAATCAAAATATTTATCATCTAATTTAGGTCTAATGCATTTTTTATTACTTGTATGAATATATTCTTCATCTAAATGTGGTTTTTCCATAATATTATTCACAACTTCTTCTTCAACAATAGAAAAATCAGGACCCATATCACTAAATTCATCATTATTCCCTTCATTTCCTTCAGAAATTGTATTATAAATATAAAATTTCGGTTTTTCTTTTTTTTCTTCAATTTGTTTATTGTTACTAGTATCTTCATTTGGAAGAATTGTATTCAAAGCATCTGCAACAATATTACTTGCATAAATATTATTTGAAACAATATTACTTGTTGTAATATTAATATTTTGTGAATTTCTTAGATCAATATTTCCTTTATTATTTTGATATCCTTTAATTTCTGTATTTAATTTTTGTTTAATGGGAAGAGATTCATTCATTTGATTTTTTTCAGAATTATTAGAATGGAAACTTTGATTATTTTTTGGCGGAGAAGCAACAGCAATTAAAGCACTTAATAAATTTTGATACATAGTAACATTATTAAAAAGATAATAAGCTAACATTGCTAATTGTCCAATACTTGCTGCTGATCCTGCAACAAAAGCAGCACTTGCCAAACCTTCAGAATTAAAACATTTCATTATTGTTTTACTTGAAGTTTCATTATTTTTATAAAAATCACCCAAATCAAAAAAAGAAAAAGTTTTAATATCAAGTGAATATGTTTTAAAAGGACATGTACATGTTACAGTCATATTTTTTTCATTAAAAGATTTATATTCACATCCTGTTTCACAAAAATCATAATTTTTGAAATAATCAGATTTCCTAATTGAGATTGGAATATTAGTTTCACCATTATCATATTGAGATGAAGTACAATTTGAACTATTATAAAAAGAATCTTTTGGGTTAAAAATATCAAAACCTGCTTCAAATGTTTCAATAACTTTTTCTGTATCTAATTGATCTTCATCTACTGGAACTGTTATATTTACATTTGAATTTATACATATTGATGTATTTACTTCTTTTAATCCTTTCTCTGTTTCTAATAATATTCTATATTCTAATTGATTTGTTATTCCTCCTTCTCTTTTTAGAACTTTTTTAAATATGTGAAATAAGGATGAATCGGAAACTGAATTTTCTTCCATTAATAGTTTTAAACATTCACTTCCAATATCAACATCATATTTATCAAAATTTTCAATTGTTTCACATGAAATTTTCCCATTTGAATCTTTCTTACTTTGTCCAATACATTCACAATGTGTATCATTAATAAGTTCTGAATAAGAAGTACATTTATTAACACATTGAATATTTTCTAAAAGTAAAGGTGTATTTTCAGGACAAGATTTAGTACATTCATTATTAGAAGAGATAATAAAAGGATAATCAGAAGGACATTGATTAGAACATCTCTTTAAATCAGGAGTATAAAAAATAGCATTATTAGGACAATCAGAACTAGAATTATAAAGGCATGAAGATTCACTGAAAGATTTATTATAATACCATTTTCCATTTTGTTCAGGACATAAAATACATAAATAACTATATAATACATACCCAGAACCACATGATTTTACACATTGTCCTTCTTTGAATTTATAAGAATCTTTACATGTTGTACATAAATGAGATTCATCTGTTCCTTTCGATTTACATGTTTTACATGAGTAAAAACATGTAGATAATGATATCATACAATTCGGATTGAAGAAATAAATTGATTCTATTTTTGATGATAAAGATTTAAAATCTGGATTTGATAATTTTGAAGGAGTTATGTTATTTTCATAAAAGGAAAATAATATATTTGTCTTTTCATTTGGTAATTTCTCAGGAGTTTTTATTTGAGCATAAATTATATTATTTTTTGTATATGTTATAACATCAACTTCTGAATTTCTATTTTTTAAAGGAATTCCTTTAAATGATGAATCAAAACTTATTTTAGGTTCATTGGTAGTTATATCTAAATCATAAGTAATATTACTTCCTAAGAATAAATTACTATTTACACATTTAAGATCATCATCTCTTCTAGGATAATTAATAAGATATAAATATGCATTTTTCCATCCTGTAATTATTACATATCTATTTGAAGATACTTCAGGTTGAATAATTGCTGAAAAAGTAATATCAAATGTATTTAATGGTTTAAAACTTAATGAAGTATAAATTGAATTATCATTATCTATATGTTCCATTGTTAAAAAATCAGAACCGAAATAAACTGGATAATATTCACTTTTTGTTTTTGTAAATCCACTTAAGGAATATATTGATGAAGGACCATAATATTTAATTTGATTAATTTCTCCAAATTCAATTGAAGAATTTTTTGTTATAAGAGGTAAATGATATTGATTATTATTTTTATCAATCATACCAATAATATATCTGTAAACACCATTATTAACATCAAAGTGATTTTTACTGATTTTCATTTTTATAATATCTCTTTTAATTTCAGAAGAAATAGGTTTATGTTCAGGATTATTAATAGAACCAGTATGATAATAAATTCCAGAATCATGTAAATAAATACATAAATATTTTGTAGTTGCCAAACCCAAACAACCAAAAGATTCTTCATAAGAATCACTTAAAGTATTATTAGTAATAAAATTAATAGTATGATGATAATCAACATTAAAAGAAGAATCTAATTTAAAAACATAAATATTATTTTGAGTTTTTGATTCTAAATTTGTATATGAATATGTAACAAAGAGAAATTCATTATCTATTAAATCTACAAAACATTTTTTATTATTTGATGATATATTAAAATACTCATATGGAAAAACTTGTTTTTGTTCTATAACAGTATTATTTGATAAATGTCCTCCATAAAGATTCATAAGAAGATAATCTTCAGTGCAAGCTAAATAAAAATTAGTTCCATTTACTTGAACAAAAGAAGTTGTTTGTTTTAAAGTTACTTTCGCACTTGAGGAAAATTTAGAAAAATAAAAATCATAAGTATTTTTTACTAATTTAATTCCATTTGGTTGAAGTAAATAAAATGTATATGCTATGAAATTCACATCATAAACTGATTGTTCTAAATCTACCACACTAACATTCGTTAAATCATTTAATGATGTTTGAGATGAAAAAAATAAAAGTAAAATTATGATTAAAAGGGATTTCATTTATAAAAAATATATTTATTCTTTATATAGAATAAAATTGATTTTTTATTTTTTATTTTTTTAGTCTTTTTTTATATGATTAAATATTTTTTGTTTTTTCTTAAAAAATTTATTTTATAAAAATAATTTCTCTGAAAATTTTTATATTTTTTAAAATGATTTTATTGTTTATTTAATTAAATGTTTGATTTTGATCTTGCTTTGTTATCTTAAATTTTTATTTTATTTGATGATTAATTTAAAAATATTGTAAAAAATGATTTGTGGGAAAGAAAATTTTAAAAAAATATATATTCACTTGAAAAATCAATTTTTACAATATTAAAATTATTTGAATGAATTTAATCTAAATTTAATAAGGGATGTGAAAAAATTAGAAAAATTTAAAAATTTAAACTAATTAATATAATGATAATAAGAACCTTATAATTTAGTTAAAATATTTTCCAAAGGTTCAATATTAATACTAATTTCTGACAATTTATCATTTTCTTCTTTCATATTTAAAATATTAGAAAATAATTCTCCTTGTTTATCTTTCTTAACATAGATAATTAAATCAAAAGAAAAATCAGAACCAATTTGATTAATTTTAATTTTTTCACATAAATCTTTAAATTCAATTAAAACATGATAAAGTTCATTGACGTATTTAATTAAAATTTGATTTTGAATAGTATAATTGTCAATAAAAATTCCTCCTTCAATACCAATGGAACTTAATTTTTTAATATCAGAAAAATGGTTATTTAATTTTTGTTCAATAAATTTAATATGTAAATTATATCCAGAAGTAAATTTAATTTTTAATTCTTCTGGATTCCCAATACAAATAAAATTTCCACTTCTTAACCAAGAAACATTATCACATAAAATTTCTGCCTCTTCCATAGAATGAGTACTTAAAATCATATTATATTGATTTTGATTATTTGATAATTCATTTATATTTTTCCACATTATTCTTCTACTTTCAGGATCTACTCCAGTTGATGGTTCATCTAATAATAATATTCTAGGATAATTCATTAAAGAAATTGCAAATGTTAATTTTCTCTTATTTCCACCTGATAAATTTATACAATATTTATTTATATATTTTTCTAAATTAAATTTCTGACATATTTCATTTATTGATATTTTTGATTTTTTTAATGATTTATAAAATTCCAATGTTTGTTTCACTGTTAAAAAATCAAATAATGGATTTTCTTGTGGACAATATCCTATTATTGTTCTTATATTTTCAAAAGAATTTAAAGTATTATTTCCAAATAAATTTATTAATCCTTCTTCATATATTAATTCATTTGTTATACATTTAAATGTTGTTGATTTTCCAGAACCATTAAAACCTAATAATCCAAATTTTTCATTTGCTTCTAATCCTAAATATAGATTATTTACTGCTCTCAAAGATTTTTTACAACATTTAAAATATGTTTTTGTTAAATTTATTATTTTTGTTGTTAAATTTGGATTTTCATTTAGTTTCTTTATTTCATTTTGAATATATGGATTTATTACTTGTATATTATTATTATTTATTGGAACATTATTAATAAGAGGACTTTCTAAATTATTATCTAATATATTTTGAGAATTTGTATTTTGATTAATTGAATTATTATAATCTGGTAATAAACTATTTTGATTATTATTATTTGAAATTATATTCCTATTATATTGATTATTATTATTTGAAGTTATATTATTATTTATTGTTAAATAAGGATCTATTACTGGTTGTTCTGATGAAAATTCATAATCTTTTGAAGAACAACATTTTTGAATACATTTTTGAAATAATTTATTTAATAATTTATTTTCTGCTAATATTAATAATAATCCCCAAAATAATGATTCACATAATAAATATATAGAATGAATTAAAATTAATTTTGATGGTGGAGGTACATTTTTAAATTCTTTTATTTCTTGTTTTTCAAAAAAAAATGCAAGTAATATTCTAATTAAAGCATAATATAATGAAGATATAGGACATATTTCATAATATGTAATTAACCAAGGAGAGAATAAATTATTTTGAAGAAGATTAATTAAAATTTGACTAAAAGGAGCTATAAAAATTCCCATAATATTAGGAATGATAACAAATATAGCAACACATAAAATAATATAAGATTTTAAAGCTTGTTCTTCTTTATCAATTAAAAAAGAGAAAAGATAAATAAAAATACTGATAGAAATAGAATAACAAATAAAAAGAGGAATTAAATTAATGAAATATTCAGTAGAAAAATTTAATAAACATAAATAAATACAAAGAAATAAAATAAAATATTTAAATAAATCAACAAATAAAAATCCAATCCAATAAGAAAACATATTTCCTCCAGATAAATATAACATATGTTTTAATTTATTACATCTTTCTCTTACTATTGGTGCTAATGCTACTCCACCATATAAAATTAATGAAAAAAATACAAATAATATTGAAAGAATATTAAAGAGCATTTCATTAAATATTTTTTTTATTTCATTTTTCTTTGATGGAGTATTTGATATTTCATCTATAAATGTTACTTTTATTTTATATTCTTTATAAAAATAATTTGAAATTATTAATGATAATGCTGCATATGAATATTCTTCTGCATTTTCTTGATATAAAATATTAAAATTATAATCTTCATTTATTTTATAGAAATCTATTAATAATTTTTCATTATAATATTTACTTAAAGATAAAGTTTTTTGAATAAAAGTATCTATTGTATCATTATTTGAATGAGTATAATTAATATTTTTAAAAGGAATTTTTAAATTATAATGAGAAATGTATAAAGAATCTTTTAAATAATTTTCTACATTTTTAGTTATATATATTTCATTTCTTCCAGTTAATAAAGTTTTAAAATCTCTATATTTTGTTTTATCTTTACCTGAAATAGAAGAAAAAATAAAAACATAAATGATTAAAAGTAATAAAGAAGATAATAATTCTAAAAAAAAATTAATTTTATTTTCCCAAAGAGGAATAAAATTTCTTTGAATATTTTTAATTAATTGAATTCCAAAAGAAGAACTTTTATTATATAAAAAATTTTGATTTGATTGAATTTGAAGTCCTATTTCTTGTTTTTGTTCATTTGATTCATTAAATATATTTGAAGAAGAATTTAATTTTAAAAAAACATTTTCTAAAGTAGTTGTAGAAATAGTATAATCTTTAATAAAACAATTATCTTTATTTTCATCAATAAAATGAAAAATATTTTTAATACTATGATTAACTTTAGGAAAATTTAAAGAAAAAACACCTTTAGAAGCTATTTTAACAATAACATTATTATCAATTTTTTGAATATTTTGAAATAAATAATTTTGAATTTGATGATTAAATTTCTTAGAATCAACAATTAAATTTAAATTAAAACCAGAAGGATATTTATCTTTTAAATAAGAAGAAGTTCCAGAACAAACAAATGATCCCATAGTCATAATACCAATTCTATCGCCTAAATATTCAGCTTCATCTAATGAATGAGTAGTTAAAATAATTATTTTATCTTTTTTATATCCTTTTAAAAATTCCCATAATGCTTTTTTCGCAATGACATCCATTCCACTTGTTGGTTCATCTAATACTATTAATTGAGAATTACCTATTAATGCTAAAGCAATACATAATTTTCTTTTTTCTCCTCCTGATAAATTTTTACATAAATATTTATTTTTTTCTAATAAACCTATTCTTCTTAATAAATCATTTATTTCATTTTCATTTGCTTTTTCTCCTTTTAATTCTTGCATAAATTTTAAATGTTCTTCTATGGTTAAATAATCAAAAAAAATATCTTCTTGTTCACATAAACCAATATTTTTATATAAATATTCTTTATTTGTTATTAAAGATGTTCCATTTAAAAAAATATCTCCATTATCTGGATTTTCTATTCCAGATATCATTTTTATTAATGTTGTTTTACCTGCCCCGTTGTGTCCTAATAAGCAAAATATTTGATTTGGAAATATTTCTCCATTAAAATTATTCACTGCTATTACATCATTATATGTTTTTGTTACTTTTTCTATATTTAACATTAAATTTATTTGCTTTAGTGATTTATTATATTCTGTCAATTCTTCGTGATTTATTTCGATTTTATTGTTTAAGTCTTCTTCCATAAAATTTAAATTTTCTTTTATTTTTAGCTTTTTTCCAAAAATTGGAGAAAAAATAAATTGAAAAAAAGGAAGACCACTTTCTTTATAATTTAAAACAAAAAAAGAAGTAAAAATGTAAAAAATTAAATCAATTAAATAGAAAATTAAAGTATCAAAGAAAGTGATTCCATTATAATCAAAGAAAAAGCAATTAAAATCATAATTAATATATAATTGAAAATGAATTAAAATTTGAGTATTAAATAATTGATTAACTTGAGGAAAAATTAACATTATTAATTTTATTATTCTTGAAACATTTGGAAATGAAACTGGAATTGAAAGAAGACCAGTTCCTAAATATAAAATAAAAAATAATGTTTGACCCATTCTTATTGAACTTGAAATTGTTTGTATAAAAATGCCATAGCAAAGTTCGAGAAACTAAATAATATTTGAGTTATTATTAATAAAGAATAATTAGGTAATTCAAAAATAATTTTAATTAAGAAATATAAAATTATTATTGTTGTAAAAGATGATAAAAATATATATGTTAAAAACCATGATAAGAAAAAATTAAATTTTTTTATTCCTTGCCTATTTAAAAATTTGTCTAATTTTCCTTGTTTTTCATAAATCATTCTAAAGCAAAAATCTAAAAATAAAACAGAATAAATAAATATAATAAATAAAGGAGCTACATAATAAGAAATAGTAGTTTTATCAATTCTATTATTTGATATAGTTGGTTTTATTATTCCTGAAATTTTTTTTGTTGAATTTAAACTATTTTCTTCTAACAAAAAATTATATATTAATTGATAATAAATTAACATTTGTGGCATAAAAGAATCAGAACTTGTTGGAATTTTTAATTGAGAATTTATTTCTTCTAAATCTCTTATATTAAAATAATCATCTTTTATTCTAAATGAAATTACTTCGTTTTTTTCTTGTTTTATCTCCATTATTGGTTCTTCATTTTCTTTTATATTTTGCTTTAGTAATATCGAATAATCTTCATATATTTCATAATATTGAGAAAAATTAGTATATTTTTTTGAACAATTTACAAATTTCTCTCCTAATGTTTTATTATTAGTTAAAATTCTTAAATACTTTCTTTTTGTTGAGTTGTCAATTTCTTTTATTCCTTGAAATTCAAATGAATAATTGCCTTTTATTTCTAATTCGGTCATTGTGGAATCAAATTTTGATGAATTTGAGAAAAATGTTATCAAAAAAAGAATTATTGGAATAAAAAGGTAATTTACAATAAATTTAATTTTATTTCTTTTTAAATAAAGTGTCCTTATCTTCACTAAAGTAATCATTTTATATAATTTAATAAAATCTAAGATATTAAAAAATTAAAATAATTAAAAGCATTTAAAAAAATGGATCTTATAAACAAAAAATTAGAAACAGAAGAATTTGAAGATCATAAAAAATTATATGGGAAACTTTCAATATTATCAGTATTAACTCAGCACATAGCGATAGGAACAATATTACCATTAGGAAGTACAGCAATATATTTATTATCATATTTATCATATGAGAATGAAAATATATCTCCTTCATATTTATATTTTTTTACTCCATTCATAACTTTTGGAGGAGCAACATTTAGTTTTTTTAGTGGATTATTAAATAGAAAATATGGTCCAAAAATAACAATATTAATTGGAAATACAATATTAATGTTAAATGGTATTTTCTTATATTTTATAAATAAAGTTTTTATGTGTTTTTTCCTTTTTTTCTTTTATGGAATTAGCTTTGGAATTTCTATGAAAATTGCAGGTGTAAATATGGTTAAATATTATTTTGAGAACAAAGGTTTTGTTATGGGACTCACTGGTTCAATTAATAATATTTTAAGTTCTTTTATTATTTCATTTGCTGAAAAAATTGTTATTAATCCTAAAAGTATTAATTTAAAAGGAGAAAGATTTTATCCTAAAGAAATCGGAATTAATTATTATAAATTTGGATTATATTCTGTTATTATTTGTGGTATTTTTACTATTATTACTTTATTATTATTAAAACCTTATCCAAAGGATTTGGAAAAAAAAGATAATTTGAAATTTAATCCAAATGATAAAGAAGAAAATGAGAAAATAATTCCTTTAGAAGAGGAAAAAATATTATTAGAAACATCAAATGATTTATCATATTTAGAAGGTTCATTCATAGGAGCAGAGATAAATTTAGAATATAATAATAATAATGATAAAAATAATGAAGAAGATGATAAAAAATCAATGAAGATTTATTCTCAAATAAAAAAAGCAACATCATCATTTAAATTTTGGAGATTATTTTTAATCAATATAACTCATGGTCCAATGCAAATGTTATTAAGAACAACATTAAGAAATATAGGAACAGTAGATATTTATCAAAATAGTATAACAACAAATTTAATTCAAAATGTAATTCAAATAAATCCAATAATAACAGCAATAATAAATCCAATAATAGGTTTTTTAAGCGACAAATTTAAGTTTAAATATTTTTTATTTTTTGTGAATATATCTTATTGTGTTTTTGGTTCATTATATCCTTTTATTTTACAAAAACAAATATTAGTTTATTTTTTTCTTTTATTTTTTAATATTCCAGCTGCAATTTCTTTAACAACAACTCCTCCTCATATAATGAAAGTTTTTGGAATGAAACATTATATTGAAGTTTCTGGAGTTTTTGGTTTTTCTATTATTATTAATACTACAGTTTCTAGTGCATTTGCTTATATTATTGAAAGTTTTTTTAAAAATAATATGGAATTTGGATATAAAATTATGTTTGTTACTGCTGGAATTCTTTCTTTTGTTTCTTTAATTTTGGGTTTGCAGGAAGAAGATACTCCTTTTGATTATAAAAGTTAAATTTGTTTTTTTTTTGATATATTAGTTTTTTTGTATCAGTAGTTTTTTAATAAGAATTTATTTAATTTAATTTTTTTTTTTTAATATAATATTTATATTTAATTGTCTTATATTGTTATCAAGAAAAAAGGAGCATTATATATTTCTAATCATTTTCTTAAATATATATCAAAACCTGCTAATTTTAAAAAAAAAATAAATATGATTTTTCAATGTTAAAATTAATTTAAAAATAAATTTTGAAAAAAACAAAAATAAAGAAATTCAAAAAAATGTCAAAAACCCAAAAAAAATCAAAAACTCGTCCTCACACCCAAAAACAAAAAAAAATAAAAAGAAAATCCAAAAAGCCTGAAAAACCTAAAACCAGGAAATCAGAAAAATCACAAAAAACTTCAAAAACTAGAAAAATTGAAATGTCATTAGAAAATAATCCTGACATCTTATTTGTGGGTCATTGTACTCGTGATGAAATAACAATAAACTCAAAGACTGAGAAAATTCCTGGAGGAGGAGTATACTTTGGAAGTATGTCAGCAGGATACTGTTCTCAATCATTGAAAAAAACTCCTTTATTAACAGTATTAACAATTGGAAATCCAGAAGATTTAAAAGAAATAAAAAAAGAATGTGACAAAGCAAAAGTAACATTAAATATTCTTCCTGATAAAAACACAACAACATTTTGTCATTCTTTCATTGATAATGATCCTGATAAAAGAATATCAACAGTTCCAAAAATAGCACGTTCATTTACATTAAATGATATAAAAGATTATAAATCAAAATTTACTTATGTTAATCCTCTTTTTTATGGTGAAATACCTTCAAATTTATTTAAAGAATTAAAAAAAAGAACACAATTACTTTCTGTTGATTCACAAGGACTTTTAAGGAATTTAATAAAGGAAAAAATAATAATGAAACCTCCTAAAGAAATAAAAGAAATATTTAAATATATAGATATTTTAAAAGTAGATTTAGCAGAAGCCAAAATTTTAACAGGGAAAGAAGATTGGGAAGAAGCATGTAAAGATTTAATAAAAATGGGAGTTAAATTTGTTATTTGTACAAGAACGGATGAAGTTTCTGTCATGGATAAAAATTTTGAAAGTAATACTGCTGAATTCGGAGAATGGAGTCTAATTGGAAGAACTGGGAGAGGTGATACTGTTAGTGCTGCTTTTATTTTAATGCATTTTATACTTGGAATGGATAGGCAAAATGCTTTGGAAATTTCTGCCAAGGCTACTGGAAAAAAAATGATGCATTCTGGAGCTGCTAAAAGAAAGGATTTTAATTAGTTTTATTAGATGGTTTTTTAAATTAATTTTTCTTTTTTTAAATAATATTTAATGAGTTATTTTATATTAATTATTTTTTATTGATATTAAAATAATCTTTGTTTTTTAATGGAATTATTTTTAATTTTTCTTTACTTAAAACTAACAGTTTATGTTCATTCATTTAGAAATGGATTTATAAGAGATTTAAAATATGAATCTAATGATATAAATATAGATTTAAATCAAAAAACTACAAATAAATTATTTCTTTGTAACATCAATTCAATATGTACTAATAACTTTACAGTTAGTGGAGATATAAATAGTTCAGAAAGTAATTTATGTACCTTAAAAGATACCAATAAATATATTTGTAGTATAAAAGGAACGAATTCTAAAACTGAATTAAAGTTCATAATGAATGAACCTGAAAATGAAACTTATTATTTAAACATATATTTAATATCATATCCAGTTAATAATAAGAATTGTTTACTTGATGGAAAAAATAATCAGAGTATTACTTTAAATTTCCCTGATTCAAGTATATCACCATCAAATTTATCATTATTATTTGGAAACTACAATTTAGATTGTAAAACAACTTTAAAACAAAATGATTATGACTGTTATTTTACTTTAAATAATGATTCAATTATAAATACATTAAGTGCAAATTTTTTGAATGTTAATAATACCTTAGGTGATAAAGTTGAGAATTTAAAATTTGAATATTATTTTTTTTCATTACCTACTATTTCTGATTTTTATTATACTAATAAAAATTCTCAAATTTTTTATTTAAACTTTTTTAAAACTCCAGATTTTCTTACTGATTATTCAATTCAAATAGGTAATATTAAGAACAATATACAATCAAATTCACAATGTAATATGGATTTATCATCTTTAAATGATCAAGTTTATAATGTTATTCTAGTTTCTCTTTGTAATAATGAATATAACATTGGAAATATCAGAGTTATAAAAGATTTAAAAATTAATATATCTCCAATTCATATTGAGAGAAAAAAACAACAAAATATTAATATCTTTTTTTTAATTGATAATTTTTATTTAAGGAATAAAACAAAAATTAAAATCAATGATAATGTTTTCACTATTAACTCAAATAATTCAAATTATTATTTTACAACTAATAATAATTTAAGTGAAGGAATATACAATATATCAATTTATAGAAATAATAATGAGTTTAATACAGTTGAAAAATTATTTGTTCATGAACCTGAAACATGTATTTTAAATAATGATATAATAGCTTTTAATTCAACTGAAATTAGTAGAAATATTACATTTGAATTTAGTTGTCTTCTTCAAGAAGCATTTATAAATGTAAATGGTGAATTTGAAAAGCTAAAATGTGAAAATAAATCTACTACTTCTTGTAATTATGAAATTGATGCTTTTTCTTCTATTATTAATGTTAAAATAATTACTTGGACTGAAAAAATAATTCCTGTTAAAATCATAAAATATTCATTTGATAAAGAATGTACGGATGATATTGAAAAACCAATTCATTTTATTATTGAACATCCAAAAATTCCCGAAAATGAGAATTTTAAATTAGAAATTAATGAAAAAAAAAATTATTCTCATACTGAAAAAACTTCGTTTCTTACGAAATTTAAATTCTCAGATACAATCGAAATCGAAAATATAACAATTATTTATTCAGAAAAAAGAGTGACTCGATTTGAACAAAAAATTTCAATTTCAAATTTATCAATTACAGAATATTTTCCTTCTTTTATTTCCCCTTATTTTACAATAAATACTTTAATAATATTTGTCAAATCAAGTAAAAAAATGAAAACACATCTAATAAAATTCAAATCTTATGATATTGAAATATTTTCTGAAAATATAAGTTGTATTATTTCAAAAAATAATAATTATATTTGTAAACTTGAAAATTACGATTTCAAAGGGATTAAAATCGGAAAATATTCATTATATTTAAATGACAATTGTAAAAATGAAAGATTGGTTGGTTTAATAAATGTTGAAATATTTGAAATTCAAAGTAATGGATATTTCCAAATGAATAATAATACTAATATTTCACTAGGATATAAGACAAATTCAGATTATTTTAAAGGAAAAGGACAATATTTCATAAATATAAATGATATAAATAAACCTATCACAATTAATAACGACAAAATAACTTTTCAAAATTTTGAAGTAAATGAATCTATTTATGATATTGTAATAAATTACACTTATAATAATTATTCATATAAATATAATACCAATTCTACAATTTTGCTTTTTAAAAATCATGTTGAGATAGGTGAATTGGATGATATTTTTGTTAATGAAAATATTCCTACATATAAAATTCAATTTAATAAAAATATTTTTGAGAAACAAATTATTTCTGCAACTTTTAATAACTGTTATTTAGGTGTTATTGAAAAAAATTATATATTATTTTTTATAAATCAAAGATTTACTGAAGAAAAGAGTTTACCAATTCATATTACATTATTTAATAATACAATAATGAATTATACTGTTAATGTGAAATTAAAGGAGTTTTTTTTTGAAAATGAGCATAATTTTATTGATATAAAAAATAGTAGTATAATTTTATTGTTTGATAATTTCGATGATAATGATAAATTTTATCAGAATAATCAAACAATCAATTGTTCAAAATTAGATTCAAAAAAAATCATTTGTAAAATTAATAATTCAAGTAATTCAATATGTTATCATGACACTAAATGTAAGGAGGCAGGAATTTATTTTTATGATTTAAATTCTATTCAAAAATGTAATGAAGGTATTCAAAATTTAGAATTTTCAATAACAACAAATAATTTTACTTTTATATTAAAAAATCTAGAAACAAGCAATACTTCAAACTTCATATTAAATAATAATAAATATCAAATAAATTTAAATGATATAGAAAGTGGAAATTACTCAATTATTGTTAAAAATTTCACAATTCAAATTGGAGAATCTTTTGAAATTTTTCAAAAAATATATTCAAAAAAAGATAACATATCAGTTAACATAAACACAAAAATAATTACTTTTGATTTAAAATTTGATAAATATATTTCAAATAAATTAATGAAATTTTATTTAGGAAATAAAGTAGAATCGAAAATTTGTTTCTTTGAAAATGAATTTATAATATGTCAATTTGATTTAAAATCCCTTGAAACAACAACATATAACGTTTCATATAAAAATTTTTGTTCTGAAAATAGTATACCAATTAATTTATCTGTAATAATCGAAGACGACGTTATAATTAAACATAAAATTGAATATATTAGTAAAAATTGGATAGTTCCTATAATAGGAAATTATGATATGAAAGTTAAGTATTTAAATTCTGATTCAATGAAAATTAATTCAATATCATTAATTGATTCAAATAAAAATGAATATTCTGGATATAATATCACAAAAAATGATGGTTATATTGATTTTGTATTACAAATTAATGATAGTAATATATCTAATGTTTTTTATATAAAAACTCAATATACAGAAAATGAATTTATTTTTACTGAAATTTCTGATAATCCATATTATATAGTAATATCTGAAAATGTAAATTTTACATTAAATAGACATTATTTTCTTAAGACAAATATTAATCAAGAATTAAATGTTTCATATAATACAGATATAAAAATTGAAAATATTTATTTATTTCAATCAAATATTTATTATAATTTTCAAGATAGAAAAATTAATATCAATAATTTCACACCATTAGAAGGAACATATAATCTTTCATTTGATATTTGTAATAATTGTCCCAAACATTTTGATTTAAACAATACAATTGTTATTCATTCAAATCAAAATGATTTTTTTCAAGAAATAGAAATGAAAAATTGTTTATATTATAAAAAATTTGATTATATCATTAAAATAAATAAAAAAGATGATAATATTGAATTAAAACAACTTCAAGTTTTATTAAAATCTGATGGTGACCCAATAGTATTAAAACAAAAAGAAAACCAAATTTATACTACTGAAGAAGGTAATATTACACGTAATACTAATTATTCACTTGAAATACAAGAAAATAATACTTATCCTATATTTTCATCTAACATTAAATTTACTGATTTTTCATTTAAATCTTTTTTTTATGTTTCAAAAGGAATTCCTTTTTCAAATGCATATTGTAATTTAGATTATCTCAATATAAGTTTAGGAAATTATAATCTTACATATAAATATTATGATGAAATTAAACAAGAATTTTATTATAATTATAGTGATATACAATTTGGTACTTATGAACTTAATGTAATTAATTTTAATATTTCAAAAAAGATTTTTGCTTCTAATGACTTAGAAAATTCAAAATTTATTTTAAATTATGGAGAACTTAGCAATGAAACAAATAATACTATTTATTTAGTAAACCAAGATTATTATCTTGAAAATCTTAAAACAATATTTTATTATTTAAGACCTAATAAAAAAGATCTTAATAATACAGAAATTATATTTAATAATAATAGGGCATATTTTATATTAAAACCAATAGAAAAAAATGAAGCATATATAATAACTACAATTATTTCAAAAGACAATGTTTCCAAACAATTAATAGAAGAAAATATAGTAGGATACTATTTTTTTATTTCATCACCAAATATTTTAATAGAAAATAATACCAAAGAATTTAAAGATATATCTCTTAACTTTAGAAATTCTCAAAATGCCTCAAATGCAAATATTACTGTTGATGTTGATGATATAAAAATTGGAGATTGTAAAGTCTTAAATGAAATGGTTTTTTGTAATATATTGTTAGATAAAACAAAAGCTAAAGAAGCAAAAATAAAAGTTAATGAAAACTACTATGATTCTTTATTTATTTCTACATATCATTTTGATAAAGATTCAATTTGTCAAACAAATTATACTAATCAAACTCTTTTAAAAGATATTAAAATATTTTTCAATCCTGCTAAAAATTATAAAAATATTACTATTAAATATGATTCAATTAATTTAACTCAAAAAGATGGTGCTTTTATTTTGGAGAAAAGTCAAATTTCTAAAGATATCAATTTCTTTGATTTTTTTATAGAAGGTAATTTTGTCAAAAAAGCTATAGATGTGATTAAATTTTATGATATAATGAATGTATCAAATCCAGATGAAAAAATTGTAATATATAAAAAAATTTCAGAAAATTATAAAAACATTACTTTTGATTTTTTTGATAACTCAACTGAATATAAATATTATTTATATAAAGATAATCATTCAATTCCAGTTGAAGCAAAAAAAACAACAGAAGACAAAAAATTAGAATTTAAATTTAATTTATATAATATATCGCAAACTGATAAAGATTATCTTGAAAAAATAAACGAAATTTCATTAGTATACGAAGATAAATGTGGTAAATATGTTGAATTAAGAAAAATAAATTTAGAAACAAATGAAATAAAATTTAAAATAGGAAGACAATTTTTATCACCAATGACGACTTACGAAGCAAAAATAATAGTATATGGAAATAAGAGTAACGATGTAAAAATAAGTTTAAATTATTCTGGTGGAAAAATAGAAATGAGTAAGAATGAAGGAACAAATCAAACTGAATTTATTTATACTTTTAATAATGATTCTCTTTCCGCGATTTATAATACTAATTGTAGTTTATTTGAAAACATAATTACTTGTGATTATTTTTTTTATTTCAGTAATAAAGATTTGATTGAAATAAATGAAACCAGTACATATAATTGCTTTTTTAATATTAATGAAGTTAAAATTATTTTAGTAGGAGCATCATTTCAAGTCAATTTTGATAATGTTTATGTTTATTTTATAGATAATAATGATAACATTTATAATTTTGAAAGAAATGAAGAAAAATATTCTTTAAATACATCAAATCTTTCATTAGGAAAAAATTACACACTTCAAATTTATGAAGGAGAATATTCAAAAAATAATTTAATTAATGAAATTCCTAATTATACTTATATAAGTGTTTCCATTCCTGACTTTTTTTTTATTGGTAATTTATCATTTGAAATGGATTGTGAAGCAAAAGTAATAGAGTTAACCGATGATAATGATATTATTTATGATTGTTATTATGTAAATAATACCTATGAATGCAATGATGAAAATATATCTTATGGATTTTATAATTTTAAACTGGATAATATAAGAAAAAAAATATTTATTTCAAAATATTTATATTTTTTAGATAATGATGATTTATCTTATCTTTTTAAAAATAATACTTTTAATATTACATTTGAAGAATATTATATTCCTCTTATTGTTAATTTTTCTATATATAAAGATCAAGATATATATGGAACATATACTAGAGAAGAAGAAAATGAATTTAAATTTATCACATATGTACCAGAAAATAAAATAAGTTTTTATTTAGATATTCAAAATGAATCAAATTATTATTTAAAAGAAATTTATGACGATTATGATTCCTCAACTATAGAATATAAATTAACAGAAGATAAATTTTCAATTGAAACAGAATTAAATCATGATTATGTAAATAAAAATAAGAATATATCTAATTTAACAATTTACTTTAAAGTAAATGATGAATATAAAAGTCCAGAAGATCTAAATTCTATTGTTGTTTATGATTCAAAAGAGCAAAATCAAACAAACATATCAGTATATTTTGAAAAAGACAAAGAGACAGAAGGGAAAGTTTATTATAATATTTCAGTCAAATATGAGCCATTAAATTTAAAAATTGAATATAAATCTGAACATAAAGGAATTAATAATAGTGATACTATTACCATTCATAGATATTTAATGGATACTTGGATATGTGAAAGCATAACAAAAAAAAGAGTTAACTTATCAATATTTAATTTAGATAATAAATATCCAAATATATCTGAAAATGATGAGGATGTAAATTTTGATGAAAAAGAAAAAATAGCTAAATACTCATTTTTAATTAATAAATCCAAAAATAATATATCAATTGAAATGGATAATGAATTATATGATTTGAATTTAGAGAATGAAAAAAAATATGTAACAAATAATATAAAGGATTTAGATAATATATTAGACTTAGAAATAGGAAGAATATATCAAAATTTTACAATAGAATTTATACATAAAAATATAAGTGAATCTGATATATATAAAAATCAAATATTTTTCAAAAATATAAATACTTCAGAATTAATCCAAATAGAAAACTATAAAATTAATAATGGAAATTTAGATATTATATTTAATATTTCAAAAGCATTTTCTTCAAAACATGTTTATTCTTTCTTTTATATAAATTTATGTGGAGAACTTATAGCAAGTAATAATTTTGCAATTAAAGATCCTTTATTTAAGCTTAATGAAGTAAATGGAACTTTGGTTTTAGGAAGAAAAGAAGAAGAGTTATTTTTAAATTTTACTCAAGAAATTTTAGAGCCAAATCAATTACAAATTTCAATTATAGACCAAAATGAAAAAATAATTAATTCTTCTGAATGTTTCAATGGTTTAAATAAATTAATAATATGTCAATTTAATTTAGAATTTTCTAATAAAAATGAAATTCAATATAAATTATCTCAATATACATATATGAACAAAAGTTATTCTTATAACCAATCAATTGAAGTTATTAGTAAACCAAATTGTTCTGAAGGATTACTTTATGATGAAATTAACAATTGTGTTTTACCTGAAGAAGAAAATATAACAGTTGATTTAAAGAAACAATATAATTTTTGTAAAAATGGAAAAGGCTATTGTGAAAAAGATTTAAATAATAATTATATTTGTAATTGTAAAAAAAATTATTCAGGATTATATTGTGAATATACTGCTGATAAAGATTTAAATGGAGAAGATTTCGAAAATACTATTTCTAATTTAAATGAAAGTTTAAAAAATAATAGTTATTCTAAAATAGAAAATCTAGTTTTAATTAAAAAAATCATTTATACTATTGAAAAAGGAAATTTTATTGAAACACAAAAGTTAAGAAATACTCTTGATAAATATAAAATATTATATCAAACTATTCCTAATTATTATAATAATGATACAGTTGATCATAAATATATTATTTATCCTTTTGACTTTGTTCTTTATTTAATGAAAAATTTTCATGATTTTAAAGAATTAGATAATGTGATTTTATTATTAAATAAATTAGTTAATTTAGAATATCATAATTCATCCAAATTAGATAATCAAAAAAAAATAAGTAACCTTACTAAATTTATTTATTCATTTTATAATAGTAAAGACGATTATTATCCTCGTTTTGATTTAAAAAATAATAAAATTAATTTTGTTAAATTAGTTATTCCTCGTAATTATGAAGAAAAAAATAATCAATCAGAGAGAATTTATATAACAAAGAAATTAAGTTCAATTTCAATGAGAAATTTAGAAAATAAAGAAAAACCTCATATTTATTTTTCAGTAGATTCATTAATCGATGAAAAATTACTTGAAATATATTTTAAATATAGTGAATTTAATATCACTGATATATTTAAATCAAATTTAGATTTTTTTAAATCTTGTTATAGTCAGAATAATAAAGAAATCCCACTTGATTTTCCTTTCATATTTCGACAAAATATATTTTCAAATAAAACAATATTACCGAATATAAAAAATTGTGAATATCAGAAAATAATAAATGTTACAAAAGAAAAAAATTATGAAATTGAATTTGAATGTGAAGACTTAAAAGATTTAGAAGAAGGTTTTTATTTTTATATAACAGAAGAGAAAATAAAAATAAATGAAGAATATTTTCAATGTATAAAAAAAAGTAATATTTTCTTTGATTTCAAAAATCCAATGTTAATATTATTATTAATAATAATAATATTATATATCATTTATATAATAATGTTCCTAATAATATTTGATTTAATATTAATAGGAATTCACAATGATGGATTAGATCAAAGTCAAAAAAAACTTCCAGAATCAACAGAAATGAGTTCAGTAATAAATGAAGAAGATTATGATGAAGAAGAAAATGTAAAAGTAAGACAAACAAGAGCAACGTATATTGAATTAAAAGTAAAAAATACTCTTGGTGAAATTTTTATGCAAAATTTATTCCAATTAAATCCAATCTTCTCTTCTTTTAGACCTAATATTTTATCTGGAATGATATTTAAATTTTCTTTGTTTATTTTAAATATATTTTTAATCTGTTTTTCGAATGCATATTTTTATTCTGAAGATTTATTTGAAAAAAGAATAGAATCATTTGTTAATAAATATCCTGTCCAAAGTTTCCTTTATCCATTTTCTCGTGAGTTGGTCAAAATTATTATTTCTAGTATTATTCCATTACCAATTGTTTTTTTTATTAATTTTATTATTCTTACAAAATATGAAACAAAAAATACTTTAGCTGATGCTATTTCAGGAACAAGTTTAGAATTGGAAAGAAAAGATATTGCAAAAGATTTTAAAAATAAAATTAGGATAAGAAAAATTTTTGCATTCATTATCATTTATTCTTTATCTATTTTTTCTATTGGTTATTCTATTCTTTTTTGCAGTTATTATCAAAGAACTAGGGTTTGCTATATTTATTCTGTTATTTGGAGTCTTATCATTTGGTTTATTTTAAATCTTATTTATATTGGGATTGTATCCAAATTTCAAAATAAAGGAAATGAAAGCAAAGTTTATTATTTAAAAAGATTAAATATGTTTAATTAAAGTAATATATTTATTTTAAAAAATAATTTCCAATATGAATAAAATAATAAAAACTTTAAAAAATTTTTGAGTTAAGTTAAATAATCTTTTAAATTAGTTCCATTTTTTAAAAAATGGGTATTATAATATCTTTTCAACTTTGGATGTAAAGGCAAAAATTTACTTTTTAAATCTTCAGTAACATACAAATTACTATAATTATTATAACTGAAATACCATTGAAAATAATCATAGAAATTTTTTCTTGTTTGAATCCAAATTTTACATAGGAAATAATAATAATATTCATAAGCGACTTTAATATTAGGATTAAGTAAAACTTTTTGAAATCCATTTAAATACAAATCACTATTCATTAAAGTACATTCACTAGTATCTTCTTTACTACTATTTCTAAAATAAATCATTTTATTTTTGAAAGGAAGAGCTTTCATAGAAACCATACCATTCCAACAAGAAAATACTCTTATAATTTCATCATTAACAATAGCATCACTAGAGATTTTATCATAAATATATGGATAATCATTTTTAAAATGATTTCCTGATAAATCAATTGATACCCACACATCATAAAAACAGTGAATAAAATCTAATGGACATACTACATCATAATCTCTTTTATTTGTGGATATTAATTTTATTACGTCTTGATAATTATATATTATATCATTTAAAAATATTATTCTTGTTTTGTTAAAGTTTATATTAGGAATTTCATATAAAAATTCTAATGCTTTATTTCGGATTTCTGATAAAAATTCTATTCTTTTTTTACCTTTTTTCTCTATTATATGTGTTGTTACTATTTTATTTGGAATTTTTTTCTCTTCTAAATATTCATGAAAATTATTTAAGTAAAATGCTGTTTTGTCTTTTGAATCTCCGTTTTCAAAAATACTAATATATACATTATTGATTCCTAAATAAAATATTAGTTTTTTTAATTCTTTTATCCATTGAGGAAGAATATTTTCATTGTTAAATAAATTTGCACATATAAAATATTTTTCTTCTTTATCTATAAAGTGGCTTTTTGGGTAAAAATATATGAAAAGAATATCATCGTAGAAAACAGTGAAAATTCTTAATAAACATATAAGAAAAAAGCAAAAAAAAAGTTGATAACCATGGTTTTTGAAATAAGTAAATAATTTAAAAAAATAATTAAATTCTTTTTTTTCCTCGTCTGATAAAGTCACATATCTAATAATATTATAATATAATAAACAACGAATTAATCTTCTACAAGGGAAATAAATTGTTATTGCTAAAATAAAAGGATTATTATCTAATATAAGGAAATATCCTAATAAATATGAGAAAAATATTATTATTATATTTTTTGGGTTTTTATATATACCTATTGGTAATCGAAGTAAACTATAGAAAAATAAATAATTTGAAAATAATCTAAATCTTATTGTTATTGTAAAATAAAAAATTGTTATTAATATGTTTATGTGCCAATGTTTTATTTCAGATAATTTCATTTTTTTTATTATTTTTTTAGATAAATTTATTTATAAAGTCCCTAAACAATTCCCTTCTGATTTTAAATGATAACAAAAAAATAATTAATTTTTTATTTGAATTGTAATTAATAATAAAACAAGAAATTATATATTGTAAATTCATTTAATTTAAAAAAAGAAATAAAAATAATAAAATTTTTTTCATTTTTCTAATTTTAAATATTTTTATTTTATTCATTATACAAAAAATATTCTGCTTTTTAATAAAATTAAATTAAAAAATATTTAAAACAAAATTAAATATGAAAAAATGATTTTTTATTATTTTAAAAAACAATTAAAAATTATTTTTCATTGACTTTAAAATTTTTTATCTTCATAAAATGTTAAATTTTCTTCTCCAAAATCAATTCCGATAAGTTGCATTTTTTCTTGCATTTTTTCATTTAATTTTTTTAATCCATCGTCATCTAAATATAAAGAAGCAAAAGTAATTAATTCAGAAATAATTTTTCCTTTGGTTTTTCTTAAAACATTTTTATCTTCAACATCAATAATATTATTAATAAATTGTTCATCATGAATAATTTCTCCCATTTTTTTTTCAAAATAAATTTTTTCTTTTAAATACTCTATTTTATTATTATTTTCCCATTCAGAGTAATTTTCCTTTTTAACTTCTTCTATTTTTTCATTATATTCATCAGGAAATTTTTTATCTGAAATATATTCTTTGAAAATTTTTAATGAAATAACATAATAGAAATTATTTTTATATTTAGAAAGATAAAATAAACTTTTTAACGCCATTAAAATTTTTTCTTTTTTTAAAAAATATTTCACACAAGCAAAATGAGCAAATTTATTTTCTGTTATATTTTGTAATTTTTTAAGCATACCATATAAATCATTTTCAATGTCATTTAATAAATCTTTAACAGAAGTAAATTTATATTTATTAAAAGAAGATTTCTTTTTCATTTCTTCAAATTCTTCAGTTAAATTTTTTTCAATATTTTCTTTATTAAAATCAACATAATTATAAATATAATCTAATTTTTGAATAGTATCATAAACATATTTATTTTTACTTATTGTATCAAGATAATGAATAGTTCTATATAAATCAGTAATCATATATCTTCTTAAACAAAAATTATAAAAATCAGCTTGATCAGAAACAATAGAAGTGAAAGTTCCAAGAATACTTTTAAATAAAAAATGAGAATTAATAATTTGTTTTTTTTGAAGATAACTTTTTCCACATTCATATTCATACCATAAACATTGAAAATAATCAACATTTTCTTCTATTAAAGGATCTTTTACAAATTCATTCATTATATTTAAACTTTCTTCAACATTACATAATCTACAATTAATTTTAGCATATTTAGCATTTAAATATCTATCTCCAAAATCTAAATTTCTTGCTTTATCATATGATAATAAACATAAATTTAACATATATGAATGTTTAAATATTTTTGATTTTAACATATAAAATTCAACAACACTTTTTGTTATTTCTATTGCTTTATTTATATAATTTAATGATTTTTCATTTTCTCCTAAAAATAAATAATGATCACTTAAATAAAAATAAACCCATGATATATTTGCACTATTGTTTAATTTTTCAGTTACTTTATTTTTTGATTCGATATTGTTTAAATATAAAGTTAATATTTCTTCTATTATTTTTATTTTATATGGTTGAAGTTGATATATAAATTTGACATTTTTAAAAAATGATGGTATTGTTATTTCTATTTGTTTTAAAAAGTATTCTTCAAATAAATGTTTAAAAGTTTCTCCAGTTGAAAAAGCAAGTTCTAATTTTTGAATAATTTTACTTTTCGGATTTTTTGGTTTTAATTCAGAAATTAAAATATTATATAATTTATTAATAAATTCATTATCTTCAGTTAATGATAATAAATCATCATATTTTTCAGGTTTAAATTTATCATCATTAATTTGAATAATAAAATACCATATATAATAATTAATATTTTCTGAATTTAACAAAAGTACTTTTTTACAATAATCAAAAGCAATTTTATAATTTTTACAGAGCAAAGCATTTTTAACAATATTTTCATAAAGAGTGATTTTATCAATAAAACTGTCTTTAAAATGAATTAAATAATCCATAGCTTCTACAAAATGTTTTTGTTTATTTTTAAGTAAAGAGATGAAAACTTTAATTTCATGAATTTCTTGTGTCTTCAAATTTCCAAAATTCATTTTTTCAACAGATTCAAGAGCAGAAATAGCACTTTGGAAATTTCCAATTAAACTATTTGAAAAAGCAAAAGTGACCCAATTTAACATTAAACCAGGTCTACATTCAATAGCTTTTCTAGATGAATCAACAAAAGAATTTAATTGCCTTAAATATAATTGAAGATATGATAAATCTCTTATAACAATATAATTTGATGAATCATTTTTATTTGCTTGAAGATAACATTTTAATGCTTGAGAATAATTTCCATCTTCCTTTAAAAATAAAGCGTAAAAATGCCATGCTATTGAACTTTTCATATTTAATTTTAATGCTGAGTTTATACACTTTTTTCCCTCTTCTTTCTCATTCAAATAATACATTGATAATCCTTTTAAACTTAAAGCTCTCTCATCTTTTGGATTTTTTTCATATATTTTTGAACAGGCTTCTTTACATTTTTGGTATTCTTTGTTATCAAATAATCTTAATGCCTCTTGAAAACGGTCTTTTGGCTGAGACATATCAGAAAATAAATGTATTATTTTTTTATTTTTTTTTCAAATATAATTATTTTTTTTAGGGAGTTTAATTTTTTTTATAAAGATGGGGAATGATTGTTGTAAAAAGGAAATTAATTTAACTGAAGAAGGAGAAAAATTAAAGAAAATTTTGATTATTTGTTTTTTTATTGATTTAATTTTTTTATTTATTAGAATTTTTTGTGGAAGATTTGATGGAATATTTTTCACAGTAATAGAATTATTAATTTTTATAATGACATTTATTACTTGTAATTATCAGACTGCTGCTTTTTTAATTTTTTTCACTCTATTTGATATATTTTATATTATATTATTTCTTGGACAAAGATTACAAAATAAAATTCAAAAAGTAGAAGATACTTATTTAGAGAAAAAAATACATAAAATAGGAGTGTTTATAGAGATTTTTTTTTTAATATTTTTAATATTTTTAATTTACTTTTCTTTTAAAGCCTATAAAGAATTTAAAGCAATTGCATTTGGACAAAAAGAAAATGAATATCAACCAATATTAAAGAATGAAAATATTCAAATTGATTATAATAATATTAATAACAATAACAACAATAATAATAATAATAATTTTGTTCCTTTTTCTGGACAAGGTTATATTGTAGGAGGAAATTAAATAAATAAATTTTATTATTAAATATTATATTTTAAATAAATGATTATTTATAATTTTCATTTTACTATTTCTAAAAAGAGTATCAATCATAAATGTAAAAACACCATATAAAGTTCCTCTGATAAATAAATTATCAGATAATTTTCTACAAATTTTATGGATAAATTGATAAATAATAATAGTTAATAAAAGAAAAATAGTATTGATAATTCCATTTTTAACATCATTTTCATAAAATTCTAAAGCTATTGAAAAAATAGTAAAACCATATTGTCCTATTTGTTTATAAACACCTTTTAAATAATAAAAAATTATTTTAACTAAAGAATTTATTCCAATTGATTTTGAAATTTTCAAAACATATTTTTTATAATCTTTTTCAATTAAATATTTATAATATTTAAGAGAAGATCTTACTCCAATTCCAATAGCATTTTCTAATAAAATTTCAAATAAATTTATTTGTATAAATTCTTCTCTTTTCATTTTTTTATTATCTTGATTTTTACTTTCTTCTTTTTTTTCTTCTTCAATTTTTTTTTCTTCTTTATTTTCTTCTTTTTTATGTTTTGGTTTTTCATACATTAACATTTCATCATCTTTATCAATAATTTTTCTTCTTTTATTTGATTTTAACATTGAATCTGCTAATGGAGCAGCATCAAAAGTTTCTGTTGTTATTGGAGGAGGAGCTGGTTGATTGTCAAAATTTAATTTAAATGATTTTACTGTCTCATTTAATGATAGATTTATTTTTTCTTTATCTAAATCTAATGATAATATTGCTGGAAGTAATATTATGAAATTTAATATTATATTTAATTCCTTCATTTTAAAATCAAAATAATTTTTAATTATAATTAAAAATTTTTGTGAAATAAAAATAAAAAATAGAATTTTATATAATTATTTGTTTTAAGAATTTTGTTTATTTTCTTGATGCATATATTAATATATTTCTTGTAGATATATTTTCATTGAATATTTTAACTAATTTTACATTTTCAATACCATTTTCAATTAAATATATTATCCTATCTAAAGCAATAATATATTCAATTAATTTGGCAAATTTCATTCTTATCATATTAACACTCCAAAGAATTTTTTCTTTTCCTTTTTGTTCATTAATGAACTTTTCTAAAACAGAATCTAAATTTTTAAGTAATTCATTTTTTTTTTGAATAACAGAATTGTTTTGATTTTTATCAAATTCATGAAAAAATTTAAGTAAATAATCTTTAAAAGATTCATTTTCCTTTAAATCGATTTTTCCAAAAGCATAAGTGAAAGATAATTCTTGAATAAATTCTTCAAAGAAAGCTTGTAATAAAGTTCTAAAATAAAATTTTTTATACATAATAGAATTAATATCTTCAGTTTCAGTATTATTTTGCATAGCAGAATTTCTTGCAGTTCTAGTTAAAAATAAATAAGGATAAACATTAACAATATATTTACTTAAAGGATATCCAATTTCATTGAAATTATAATTAAAAACACAAGTTTTTTCTAAAAAATCTCCTTTTGCAGTGTAACCTACTGTATCATAATAATTTTGAAACAATTTTAAATTTTTTGATTGAGGAGTTATATATTCAGTTAATAAATTCATACAACAACTTACTATTGTTAAATGAGAAAAACAATCATATTTAATAAATACTTTTAAAGTATCAGAAGTTAAATTTCCACATGAATGTAAACCAAATAAAAAAATATTTTTTTCTTTTTTTTTCTTTGAAATTAATATTTCTTTTATTTTCTCATCATAAAATTTCTGAAAATTATTTAATGTAACTATACTATATAAAACATAGAAATTATCTTTGTTGTTAATTGAATTTGTTTTATTTATTAAATTTTCTTTCATATCAATTCCTATATATAAACAATTTTTATTATGATTTAATAAAGTTTCTGTTAAATAAGATTTTCCGCATCCCATTTCTAATAAAGTTTCAATTTTTTCATTTGATATTGTTTCTATAAAATTTGATAATTGCTCTACTTCATGTTCTTTTTTTACCTTAAAAATACTTTTTTTACTCTTTCCCATATTTAATGGAATTTGAAATGAATCTACTCCTTTATTTTTTTCTATTGAAGAATCATTTAATAATATATTTAATTCTTTTGTTAATGATACATATAAATTTCTTTCATCTTCTTTTTCTAATATTGGAGTTTTTAATAATTTGTTAAAGTCATATTTGTTTTTTTCTAATATTTCTATTGTATCATTTATTAATTTGTCTTTTGATAATTCTTCATAAATTTTTTTTTTGAAAACATTGTTTAAGTTAATTAAAAATAAATGCTGAAGTTTATTATATAATTCTATCATTTTATCTAAAAGAATATAAAATTTTTGTAAATCTTTTTTAATATTTAATGGGAATTTTTCACTTCTTTTTTCCATATAATTAAAATTTAATCTTATAAATTTTAATACAAAGTAAAAAATATTAAAATATAAAAAACAAAGAAATATTTATTTTATCCATTTATTTATTTAAATTTATATTTAATTAGAAATATTATATAAAATATAAAAAATAAATATTAACAAATGTATATATCTACAAATTTTTATTAAATTCATTTAAAATAAATGATTATGTTTTATTTATATTTTAAATAAATAAGAAATATTATTTGAGACTTTTTATTTTTGAGTATTATTATAATTTTTATTATATGTTTTTCATTGTCATTTTATTTTCATTCTCTTGTTTTTAACTTTTCTTTAGAAATAAACAATTCATGAAGATAGTGTTTAAATATGATAAAAAATTGAATTTTTCTAATTTTTAATTAAAAAATAATTCTTAACCCTGATAAATTTTAAAAATACCAAAAATAAAATAATTTTAAAAACCTAACTAATAATTTATTTTCCAGCAGCTTCAATTAATCTTCTGCAATATTCCATAGAACCTCTCATACCTAAATCATGAACTTTAATAAGAATAACAGGAGTATTTTTCAATACATCACTTAATCTTCCCTTATCAGTAAAAGCTTTTTTCCAAATATCACTCTTAATGACTAAATCTTGAAGAGCAACACTTAATCCTCCTAAAAGATACAATCCTCCAGAAGGTAAATACATTAGAGCAACATTACCAGCAGCTTGTCCATATAATTCAACAAAGAATTCAAGTGTTTTTTCACATAATTTACATTCTTTTTTCAATCCTTTAGATACTATTTGATTATTAATTTGAAGTTGAGTATCAGAATTAGTTGTTCCTTGAAAGACTTTTACTTGATCAAATAATTGTTCATCATGACTGACTTTAATTTGTCCAGAAAGGAATTTATAAATGGGAATAATAGCTTGTCCGCAAGTTGCTCTTTCAGCAGAGACATGATCAATATTATAATATTTCATAAGGAATTGCATGTATTTAAATTGTAATTCATTTCTTGCAGGGAAATCACTGTGAGATCCTTCTGCACCGCATACTAAATGATATTTATCTCCTTCATTTTTAGTAAGATATCCGACACCTAATCCAGTACCAGGACCTAAAGTAGCTTT
>JAEEGK010004521.1_pt1 | contig 34050 bp, 32 predicted proteins | sample 8958771 | NCBI WGS metagenome assembly JAEEGK01 (sample SAMN16246547, study PRJNA631951) | gut metagenome | biome: gut microbiome; feature: rumen; material: SC-attached | host: Bos | place: Iran: Karaj | collected 2018-10 | reverse complement strand
ATAAAACCTCCTGTGTTGATAGTGTGGTTGCCAGGCCACATCAATCTTAACACAGGAGGTTTTCTCTTCCGTTTACTAAAGTGTTTTTACCGACCCCCGGTTGAACCGGGGGTTTTTTGGCGCTAAAGCCCCAACAATAAAATGACCGCCGGTGTTGGGGCACCGAGCGGTCAAAGGATGTGCTGCAAACATACACCGCACGCTAATACGGGAGTAGTCTGCCCTTTTATTAAACAAAAGAGTTTTTCATTATTATGTCTTGATATCATCACCAAATGTTATTGTAGTATTTCTAATCTGTTCAAATAGAGAATCTGATCTTACTGATGTCGAAGATGAATAGTTTACTCTTGTGCAGCTACTTAAGCTACATTTATCAATCCGTTTTTTGATTTCAAAACCAATATCTTTCTTGTTTTCATTCTGATAATTCTTCATGCTTCCACCCCTCAAACAACCTAATGTCTTGTAAAGTAGCAGCTCCGTTACCTGATTGTCTTATTTCGACCTTGCCTTGCGATAAAAAGAACTCTGACCCGCCATTTAAGCTTTCTAACAATACTCTTTTTACCGCATAATTCCCATTGTTATTTGCTGCAATAGTTCTTATGTCTGCTGGTTCTCTCAAACCAAGTTCCTTGCTTATATCATCATAAATATCTTTAATGATTCGATACAACTTATCATCAGGTTTCTTTATATTTAACTTTAAACTATTTTTTGCCTCACGCCTATTAATCGTGTAGTCATGACTTCCTGATTCACTACACAGAAAAGATATGATTTTTTTGATTCGCTTCTTGCTTTTTACTTGATTAATCAACAATTTTTTAGCAAGCATTTTGATTTGTGCTCGTGAACGAAAAACATTACCCAAAACAAGAGGATGAACGTGTTCAGTAAGTTTCAACAATACGTTTGATAGCGCCATGTCATCCTTTATTCGTAACTCGCTTTTCGCCAACGCAATATAACCTTTTACGGCTTCAACACTAACCGGATAGGTTTTATCTATATTAGGCATTCTTGGGTTTAATGGAGTATTAAGACTTGGATCTATAGGCCCTAAAGTTGCTTGTTTTGTCATTATAATCGAATTAGCTCCTAAGCTAATAATCGTCCCAGCGCTATGCGCTTTATGTGGCACAATAACCTGCAACTCGTCACAATACTGTCGAAGGAGATTAATTATATTCCAAGCAGCCGCTGTATCCCCTCCTCTTGTATAAAGATAAAGAGATATTTTTTTTACAATTCCAATCTTATCTAATTGCTCAATAAATAAGTCAATTGTATCTCCTGCAATTTGGGTTTCAAATCCTGGACGATCCCCAGTAACATATACTAACACATGACTTTTAAGCTGCTTTTCCAATTTTTTATATAACTCAACTCTATCTTTATACAAAAGCATCATCCTCTTTTATTGTATTTATGATGATTATTATTATATCAATAAATCGGAGGTTTTTCAAATGAAACGTGCAAATGGAACTGGTTCCATTTATAAAAAGTCCGACGATAAACGACGAAGGAAACCCTGGGTAGTTGTTATAAATTTGGGTATGGACCCCATTACCTTTAAACGTAAGAAAAAAATTCTGGGAAGCTTTGCGACTGCCAAACAGGCACAGGCCGCGCTGGATCAGTTTAACTGCGAGCCCGAAAAATACGAAGCAGCCAAAACGACCGTGGGCGAGATCTGGGCAATCATCTATGAACAGAAAAAGAAAGCAAACAAAGATTATAAAAACTATGACAGTTACTGGCGCAACCATGTCAGTATCCTGAAGAATCACCCGATTCCAGAAATCCGCACCATGCACATGCAGCAGATCATTGATAAGTTTGACAGCTACTCTCCGCAGAAAGTTATCCAGTCTATGTTCCGCTGGATCTTTGAATATGCCCTGGCCAATGACCTGGTCAATAAAGATTATTCGGCATTTCTGAAAACCATGGCCATGAAGCATTCGGACATGCACCAGCCCTACACTACAGAAGAATTACGCACGTTATGGCTGCACACGGATTCGGATCTGGTAAAGATCATATTGATCCAAATCTATACCGGTATGCGCCGGGGCGAACTGGTGCAGATGAAGATGGAGAACGTCAACCTGAAAGAAAATTACATGATTGGTGGAAGTAAAACGGAGGCCGGTATCAACCGGACCATTCCAATCGCGAAATGTATTCTGCCCTTTGTGCAGCACTTCTATTCCATCAGCCGGTTCGCACACTGGCCCTACCTGCTCATGCCGGATAAGCAACGCAACATTGGAGTATGGAACGGCGTGGTCAACCTGCGCAACGTGACCGACAAAGCAATGGAAAGCTTATCGCTGCCCCGTCACCTTACCCACGATGCCCGGCACACCTTCGTCACTATGGCCAGTAATTACAGCATGGACGACACTACGCTGAAGCGAATCGTAGGACATTCACGTGGTAGCAACGTTACGCAAGCGGTTTATACGCACAAACAAATCCAGCAGTTAATTGCAGCGGTAAACACCCTTCCCTATGGCCCGGAGATGTACCTTTCTCCAGAAGAAAAACATATGAATAGTGGTAGCCACGTGGTAGCCACGTAGTAAAAATATGTGAAAATTAACAGCAAGACAGACGGCGCAAACCCCGATAAAGCCTCATTTTCCTGAATCGAAAAAAATCATCACGAAAAAACTAAAATGTGGAAAAACGCAAATATCTCTGTTATAATTAACTGAGAAAACAACAAATTTTATAAAATCTGTTAGCACATTTCCTTAAAATTACTTTATTTTTATTTTTCAAAACCGGTTTTTCCTGTTACAATTACATATAATGATTGGAATTGTATAGCTTATATATTTTACAGAAAGAGGCGCGGAAAATGGCGTTAAAAATTGCCTGCGGACAAATGGAAATTATCGCCGGACGTCCGGACTTGAATACTAAAAAAATGTTGGAGTTGATTGGTCTGGCGAAAAATGATAAGGTTGATATCCTTCTGTTTCCCGAACTGGCTGTTCCCGGTTCCATGATCGGTGATTTGTGGGAACAGACCGATTTTCTGAAAGACTGTGAGACTTACGGGCAGGAGATAATCGAAGCAGCGCAGGATATTATTGTCATTTTCGGCAATGTAGCCATCGACTGGAAACGCAAAAACAAAGACGGACTTGTACGCAAATATGATGCAGCCTTTACCGCGCAAAACGGAACACTGATTTCTGCCGCACCGGGTTTTGACTTTGTAGCTAAAACCGTTCTTCCCGCTTGCCACCAGTGCGATACTCCCCGATATTTTTCCGGACAGGAACGGTTGCTGAAAGATAAACGTACTTCTCTGAAAAACGGCTGGGGTTCCGTAGCGGTGACTGTGCAGGGCAAAGAATACAAGCTGGGGCTGCTCCTTTGCGAGGACGGCTTAACAGACAACGGTACTGACAATGTTCCTTCCATGCTGAAAAAGAGCGGCGCTGAGATTATATGCAACCTTTCCAGCTCAACCTTTACACTTGGAAAAAACAGTCAGCGACATTTACGATTCAGCAAGCAGGCAAAAGAACTGCAGCTTCCGGTGGTGTACTGCAATCACACCGGAATCCAGAACACCGGCAAAAACATTTACACCTTTGACGGACAAAGCTGCGTTTACGGACCCGATGGCATGGTCAAAGCGGCAGCGCCCATGTTTGAAGAAAAACTGCTGACATTTTCCTGGGACAGGGAACACGATAAAATACGGGCTTATGCAGCGCAAGATGAACTGATCACCACAGAAGACGACGACGCGGAAATCTTATATAAAACCATTCGTTACGGAACATCGCGTTTTCTTCAACAAACCGGAATCAAACGTATGGTACTGGGTGCTTCCGGCGGCATTGATTCTGCTGTTACTGCCGCCCTGTTTACCGATATTCTGGGACCGCATCAGGTATTGCTTGTAAACATGCCCAGCCGTTATAATTCCGAACTGACCAAGAATCTGGCGCAGAATCTGGCAGAAAATCTTGGCTGCTGCTACACCATTACCCCTATTAACGAAAGTGTTTCACACACGGTTGAACAGTTGTATACGCCGATCCATAATTACACAACCAACCGCGATTTTAAGGTGGAACTGACCGGCCTCATGTACGAAAACATCCAGGCCCGTGATCGCGGTTCCCGGATTTTGGCCGGTTTTTCCGCTGCATTTAAGGGTGGTATCAGCTGTAATGCCAACAAAGCAGAAATTACGGTCGGTTATGGCACATTTTACGGAGACCTGATCGGCTTGTTCTGCCCGCTGGGAGATTTATGGAAGCATCAGGTCTATGCCCTGGGAAAATATCTTAATGAATCTGTATTTAAACGAAACGTAATTCCGGAACAGATTTTCACGATCCGTCCCAGCGCTGAACTGTCACAGGAACAGACGGTAGGAAACGGCGGCGATCCGCTGGTTTACGAATATCACGATTATCTGCTGCGTGCTTTTGTTGAAAACTGGGACACGTCCTCCCCTGCAGAAATCCTCAAACACTATATCCATCACGATTTGGAAGCGTTTTTAGGCTGCAGAGCGGGTATCCTCTCTCAAATTTTTCACACCCATGCTGCCTTTTGCAAGGATCTGGAGCGATGGTACGGGTTGTTTACCGGACTTGCGGTTGCCAAACGCATTCAGGCTCCGCCAATCCTTAGCGTAAGCAAAAGAGCCTTCGGTACCGACTACCGGGAAGCGCAGCTGACCACGTATTATTCGCTGGAATACAAATCCTTGAAGGAAAAACTGTTGGTGCAGGAACGACTATTTTAATTGTGGTAAAACACAGAGTTTGTGAAATGAGGTATCTATGAATTCATTGTATCGTGCGATATCCCTGGCCGCTGTTTTCTGGACAACGGTGTCCATGTCTGCCTATACTCCGCACGAAACCGGTTCCCGGACTACCGCCAGCGGCGCCAGAGCCAAAGAAGGATACACCTGTGCAGCTAATTTTGTGCCGATGGGAAGCGTCATCATTTATGAAGGTCATAAATACGTCGTGCAGGACCGAATGAATCCAAAATACAACCGGCATGTAGATATTTTTATGGAATCCCATAAAAAAGCCCTGCAGTTCGGCCGAAAGAATGCAAAAGTCCAGGTCATCACCCCGGACGACAAGCAGGTAAAGCTTCCGAAAGAGAATAAACACAAAGAGAATAGAAGCAAACAAATTGAAACAAAAACGGAATCAAAAAAACATATTCCAACCGAAGAAACAAAACCGACACCAAAACAACAGATTCCAACCGAAGAAACCAAAACAGCGCCAAACCAGCAGATTCCAACCGAAGATATTAAAATACAAAATAAAGCTGACAACAGTTCGCGTTCCCACAGTCCGGCTGCCGCCCCGGTGTTTAAGCCTCAGGTTCGGCCCTGACAAGAAGGAGCTGATTCGCACAAACAAAACAGAAGACCGGAGCCTGTCTCTTTACCGCAATTCGCGCGATGAATTGCCGGTACATTGCAGAGAGGATGCTCCGGTCTGTTTTTTATTTAAGAACCGCAAATAGGAACTGCAGATTATTATCCGTATTCCTGTTGTATTTTATCCAGGTTACTATATGATCCAGCTTTAATAAAAAAAATAATTCGACAGAGGCAGATTACAATTCAATAGCGGCCGCATTAGCCAGCGTTGCTTTTGCGTCCGCCATGATCTTTTCGATTACATCTTTGCAAGGCAATACTTCATTCAACACGTTCAGGCTCTCACCTACCATGACGCTGCCATTTTCGATGTCGCCTTCCTTCATGCCCATACGGGAAGTCCCGGTACCCAGTTCCATCAGTTTCTCTTTGGGCGCGCCGCTTGTTTCTGCTTCAAGATATTTCTGCGTAAAGGCATTCTTCAGACACCGTACGCCCATATTTCTTGAATAACCGGTTACCACGCAGTCCGTATCGGTTGCCTTCACAATCATTTCTTTTGTTTTTTCGTGAATGGGGCATTCTGTTGTCACAAGGAACCGGGAGCCCATCTGCACGCCGTCTGCGCCCATCAGCAGGGCCGCAGCCATTGCGCGTCCGTCGGAAATACCGCCTGCCGCAAGTACAGGTATGGGATACTTATCTTTAAGCACATTGGAAAGCAAGGCCATCGTGGTCAGGGTTCCGATATGTCCGCCGCCCTCCATGCCTTCGATTACCATTGCGTCCGCTCCGGAAGTTGCAATCCGTTTAGCCAGTTTTACATTAGGTACTACGGGAATCACTTTGATTCCGGCTTTGTGCATCGGTTCGATCCAGGGTACCGGGCTGCCGGCGCCGGTGGTGACAAATGCCACCTTTTCCCTGCAGACAACATCTGCAATTTCTTTTACATTCGGAGCCATCAGCATCAGGTTTACGCCAAAAGGCTTGTCCGTCAGGCTCTTCGCCTTTTTAATTTCTTCTTCTACCCACTCCGTGGTACGGCCTCCAGTACCGATAATACCGGCGCCGCCTGCATTGGATACGGCTGCAGCCAGTGTTCCGTCACTGCTCCAGGCCATGCCGCCCTGGATGATCGGATAGCGGATCCCTAACATTTCGCAAAAACGATTCTTCATAAAAAAACCTCCATTCTGACAAACGTCCGACTAGTAAAAATAATAAAAACAACAAAACCTCAATCAGTGAAACAATCGCAGCACGAAGAGGATAATCGTGGCAGCCACCGCACCGATAATACCTACAAACAGAAATGCCGGAAGAATGAAAAAGATGATTCCCAGCACGATCAGGGCAAAGATGATCCATGTCAGCAGTCCGCCGCCCATGCGATACACCTTAAATCCGGATGAATTGCTGTTGTCTTCATTGGATTTATCCGCCCGCTGGTACGCGTCATCCTGTTGATAATAACTGTCTTTTTCCTGATATTCAGCACGTTTTGTATAACCTTCTTCTCCGGGATTCCCTTCCATTTCTATGGTTGTTCCGGCGAAGTTGTCCCGCTCTTCCCTTGTCAGGCTTTTCGGTTCAAAATCAACCTGTTTGTGGCAATAGGGACATTCTGTAAGACTGTCATCAAAATCATGCTGACAGAATTTACATAACATGGGTCATCCTCCTTACGAAAAAGCCATATTGATGAGACCGTCTTCACTGATATACCGCGAATCAAAAGGTTTCAGGTGCAATACATCCTGAATGATTTCGCTTCGTTTCGCAACACGATTGCTGTCAATATGCACCTGTTCTGCATACGGCGCAACATCCATCAGATATGTTTTGGTGATCTTCATATAATTATCAAGTATTGCAAGGGTCCAGATCATAAAATCCTGGTCACTGAAACAGGAAACGGGACGCAGCGCATAAAAATCGCTCCACATCTGCGACAGGTTTTTCCTGTCCTGCCATGACAAATGCAACAGTTTTCCAAATTGCAGGAGAAACTGGCAGACAGCATTTTCTTTTTTTACGGCAGCCGGCTTATAATCCAACTCCTTTGCAGGAAAGTGCATCGGTTTACTAAGCATGTCCGTAGCCCCTGCAGAAGCAACCAGATGCGTCACCAGCGCCGGGTTGTCTTTCACGAACTGCTCCCAGTCCGCAAGAGGATTGGCAACCCTGTAATAAGCAAGAAATTTCGCCAGGCGGTTATGAAGTGTTTTCAACCCTAAGGGCGCAATCTTGATACTGCGCAGATAGTCAGTAATCAGGTTACCGTCTTCAAAAACATGGGCGATACATAAAAGATCCCGGGTATCCACCGTTTCATCCACAGGCAGGCTCAATTCGGATATGCTTCCCGTAAAGAAGTCCCTGCAACTGAACCACCCGTCAGTTTCCTCCTTTTCAATGGTAAAAACCATCAGCTGGATTTTCTGCATCGACGCCAGTAATTCGATCAGGGCTTTGTTACGTTTGCCGTATTTGGGATCAGGATGTTTCCTGTAATACTCATAAAAGTGGTCAATGCCTCTTTCGTCCGTATCTCTCAAATGATAATCAAAAATAAAATATTCCCAAAAGGCTGCAAAAAGCTCCGGTCTGTCCGGATCAAATTCCGGTTCCGCATCCACCCCAAAATAAGCGTAACTGGCCCGCCGTCTGTCCAGACTGAAACGGGGTTCGCCAAAAAATTTCTGCATCATGTCAGACAGCGTGCTAAGCTTCTGTCCTAACTGCATGAAGACCTTGGCTTCCAGATCAGGTTCCTGGTTTGTCCTGTATCTGTCATATTCTTCCGGAAGGGATCCGTCTTTCCGGAAGAGCAACAGGCTGCCATCCGGCCCCAACAGTTTTAACCGGCACTTAGCCGCCGCCGTATCATTGCTGATGGCCCGTTTCTGTTTTAAAAACGTGAGCAGCCGCTGGATTACCGACAGGAAAAAATCCACGCCTTCGTAATCCAGCTCGAAATCGCCGATATTCCGCTGGCACCAGCTGATACAGTAAATGAAATCCTCACAGGTCATGTCGCCGATTCTGTAGGAAGTGTTGCCGCAATAGATCATCAGATACATTACCTGCTGCCAGATATCCATTAACTCGTCGTCTGTTGCACCCCGGAACGCTTCCATCCGCAGAAACTGATCTGCATACCGGAACTCCAGTACGGTATTCCACCCCTCATCATCCGTATATAAATCATTGATTAAATCATAAATATTTGTCATACTTCTCCCAATACCAAAACTTCAGGTATTAACTGTACATTATAATTCTCTAAAATCTTCTTCTGGATGTATTCAATCAGCTGCAGCACGTCAGAGGCTGTAGCGTGATCCACATTGACAATAAACCCGGCGTGCTTTACCGATACTTCTGCACCGCCGATCCGGAACCCTTTTAATCCGGATTCTTCTACCATCTGTCCTACAAACCGGCCCTCCGGACGTTTGAAAGTACTGCCTGCGCTGGGAACATCCAGCGGTTGTTTGCTGATACGGCGCTGGCTGAAATCATCCATCTTCGCCTGAATCGCGGCTTTATCTCCCGGTTTCACCAGCAGCTCTGCTTCCAGAACGATGACATCGGAATCCTGTAAAGCAGAATGACGATAGGCAAACTGCAGGTCATCACGGGAGAGGGTTTTAACGTCCCCGGACCGTGTCATAACCTGTACGGACACCACCGCGTCCTTCATTTCCCCGTCGTAAGCGCCGGCATTCATATAGACCGCGCCTCCGAGACTTCCCGGTATGCCGACGGCAAATTCCATGCCCGTGTAGCCGGCGTCCCCGATGATCCGGCAGCATTGGGCCAGCGAAACGCCGCTGCCGATAACGAACCTGCCATCATTTTGTTCCCAGTGTTTCAGTGCGTTGCCAAGCTTCAGCACGATACCGCGTATTCCTTTGTCCCGCACCAGAAGGTTGGACCCGTTGCCCACAACCGTGAGCGGCGTTTTTTCTTCCCGCGCAATACGCAGCACCTTTCGCACATCTTCCCTATCTGCAGGAACTACCAATGCATCGGCAGGACCTCCGATATGAAACGATGTGTGAAGGGACATAGATTCATCAAGCCGAACCTGTCCTGCAATTTCTAATTTTAAACGTGAAATCGTTTCCTGTGTCAGCATATTATTCAGCAACTTCCTTCACGACATCCGTAATGGTCTTCGATACGTCCTGAAACATTAACTGAAAACGCTGGAACGCGTTCAGGTAATTCATCGCCAGCGGATTCAGACTGAGGGTACGCATCATATCATTGAACTGCGCTTCTTTTTCTGCCGGGATCTCCTTTTTCTGATACCGGGCAATTTCCACTTCCTGACCCAGCTGCATGAACTTGTTGACCAGCGCTTTGGTATCCGGTTCAACCGATAATTTTTCTTTTGCTTCTTTCAAAACGGCAAATTCACGTGTCGCACGCATCTCCCTTGCCAGTTCATTAGCACAATCATATACTGTCATCGCTGTTTCTCCTCTGCAAAATAATTAAAATTACATACGTCACATATTGTAGCACAAATTACATAATCTGCCCATAGGGAATATTTAAATGCTGCCAGCCTTTTGTATCCCCCAACGTAAAATGCCACCATTCTTCTTTCCCCTGGGTAAAGCCGCATTCCGTCATTACGGAAACCAGCATATCCCGCAAGAAGCGCTGCTGTTCCGTACCGCCTGAAAAATCCGGTAACTGCCGGACAGACACTTCATCAAAATCACTGATCATGGGTACCGCCTCTCCGGTTGCCAGATCATACAGGCTGACATCTACCACACGTCCGGTGTTGCGGTCTTCCCCTTTATCAGGGGCAGGCATCATGCCTTTTTTATCTTTAGGCAGCAGATCCGCAGCCAGTTTGGAAACATACCAGGGTCGGTAGGCTTCCCACACCAAAAGGCCGTACCCTTTCGCGGCAAGCAGATTCGATGCTTTTTTCAACGCAGCGGCCGTTTCTGCCTCCGCAAACGCTTCCCCGGCATTATACAGGGGAACACCGAAAATGTTATTGTTTCCTGCGTAACGCAGATCAAACTTAACATTCGGAATAACGGATCGGATCCGAACCAGTTTTCCCGCCGTTCCCTGCTGCAGTTTTGCCGGCATGTCGGCCCTGGGCGCCGCGTCTTTCAGCGACTGGTAGTCTCCGGTAATTTCTACCCGGAACACTTTGTTTCCTTCACCCGGGAAAAAGTTCCGGGCAAACCGCTTGCCCCCAATTTTGCAGGCAATCCCGTTCCCGTCTGTATCCCTTTCAAAATGCACCGGCGCTTCCATTGTAACAAGCGGTCCTTCCTCATACAGCGTATAGGAATCAAACCGTACTTTTTTCAGCGGGAAAATATTTGCCATACTGAACTTTTTTTCTTCAGAACTTGACGGATATACAATCTGCAGCGTTCCTTTGTCTTCGCGCAACAGGAAAACAGAACCGCTTCCGTAATACATGCCTAACAGATAATTCACATCCTTCGGCACTGCCTTTGCCGCCATCACGGCAGGTGTCACAGAAAACAGACTGAGTGAAACTGCCAGAGAAAGTGCAGCAAGTTTTTTACTAATAGTCATAGATCATTCACCCGGTTTCATAATTTTAAAACGAACATCGGTCAGCGCATTCAAATTCTTCCGGACCTTTGTTACCATATCCAAATCAATATCCGCATAGATGATTTCTTCTTTGTCGCCGCCTTCCGCCACAATATGATTCATGGGATCAATGATGCGGGAGTGACCGTAAAAGGGATCGCCCTTAAAAGAACCGACGCAGTTTACTGCAGCCACATACACATGATTTTCGAAAGCCCGGGCGCGGGACAACAAATCAAACCCGTCTCCCCTCCGTGTGGGCCATTCTGCCGGGCAGACAATCAACCGGGCGCCCTGCAGGGCCAGATACCGGTAAAATTCCGGGAACCGTAAATCATAACAGATGGTAGCGCCGCAACATACTCCGTCCAGATCAAATGCGTTAAAAGATTCCCCCGGTGCAAAGAATTTTTCCTCTTCAAACATACCGAAGAGATGCGCCTTGCCATATTCATACACCAGGTCTCCCTTTTTGCTGATGGCAGGAATCATATTGTAAATGCGACCGTTTTTCCGAATCGGCAGCGAACCGGGCAGCAGGGAGCAGTTATATTTTCTGGCAATGCCGCATAAGGTTTCCACCAGCGGACTGTCCAGGGTGACCGCTTCTTCTTTCAGATGTCCCAGCGAATATCCGGTGGTCCAGATCTCAGGCAAAACAACCAGATCGCTCTGCCGGGCCGCTTCCTCTAAAAGCATCAGTCCATGGGCCGTATTACCGGCACAGTTTCGTTCTTTGATTTCCATCTGGACCAGTGCAATTTTCATGTTAAAACCTGCTTTCTGTTTCAATTAATTTTCACGTTTCAGCAATCCTCTTCCGGAAGGATTCCTTTTTTATCCAGGTACCGCGACACACATTTTTCCAACAACCGTAAGAGTTTTGTTCCTATAAAGTCATTGCGGGAGAGCGGACGCAGCCAGGCAACCGGCAAATTGTACCAGTGAGCCCCCAGCACATCAGTGAACAACTGATCCCCGGCTGCCAGAATACAGCCCGGGTCCTTTGCCAAATCAAGTTTTGCCCGGCCCTCTTTCGCAGCAGATTCTTCCAGCAGACGGATGGCACCGGCATACGCCCGGGGAAACGGTTTCCCCGCCCATCGCAACAGCGGGATGTGAAGCCCGTGTTCTGTCAGTTGCTTTTCAATCGCCGAAATCCGTTTTCCTCCGTTATTGGAAGCCAGTACGATCCGGATATCCTGCTCCTGCAGTTTCTGCAGCCAGTCAATATGTTTTTCCGGTACTGCCCAACTGTTACGGGCTGCCAGCGTATTATCGATGTCCATCAAAACAGCCCGGTATTTATGAACGCGCAGCCATTCCGGCGTAATTTTTAAAATGGAAGAAAACCGATAGTCGGGATTTACTATTTCCGCTATCATGATTGGATTTCCTCACGGATGACCGCTTCAGCAGGAAACGTTACAACAAACCGGGTTCCTACATTAACCTGTGAAAAGACTTCAATATGCGCGCCATGCATACGGACGATCTCTTTGGCAATGGCCAGTCCCAGTCCCGTTCCTTTAGACGAACTCTGGGCATGGGACTTGTCCACTTTATAAAAACGTTCAAAAATAAACGGCAGGTCCTCTTCCGGAATCCCGGGACCGTTATCCACCACACTCATCTCAATGGAACCGTTTGCCAGCTGTTTTGTCTCATAGCGGACATAACTGCCCCGGGGTGAATACTTGATCGCATTGTCGCCCAGCAGTAACACAAGCTGAACGATCTGGTCGCCGTTCCCCATTATCTCCAAATCTTCTTCCAGCTGCAGTTTCAGTGTGATCTGCTTCGGTTCTGCTTTCACTTTCAGTTTTTCTGCCACATTCCGGATGATCTCTGTCAGGGGAAGCGGCTGCGTATCCGAAACTTTCAGCTTATCGGCCGACTGCAGCCGGCTGATATCCAGCAGACCGCGCACCAGACGTTCCAGCCGTTTTGTTTCGCTGCCGATCAGGTCGCAATACCGTTTGTTGGGATCGTCTTCCGCCAGACTGTCGCTGACAATGTCATTATAACCTCGTATAATCGTAATCGGTGTCCGAAGCTCATGGGAAACATTAGCCACAAAGTCGCGGCGTATCTTTTCCATACGGGCCAGCTTGCCTAAATAATTGCTCAGTTCCGTGCTCAGATGGTTGATTGCATCGCCCAGTTCCGCCACCTCGTCTTCGCCTTCCACTTCCACCCTGCGGGAATAATTTCCTTTCGCAATGGCAATCGTGGCATTTTTCATGGAAACCAGCGGCTTCACAATCTGCCGTGAAAGTTTCCGTACCATGAAGAGACTGAGCACCAGACCTAACAGTCCGACAATAATTGTAAAAATGTACACGCTCCGCAAAAAGCCGCCAAACCCGCTCAGCGGTTCCGCCATGAGAATCGCGCCACGGGGATGGTATTTATCGCCGTACGGTACGCCTACCAAAATTACCTGCTGTTTGAAATACGGATGATAAATCTGGGAGCGCACGCTCTCGCCGCGGTAAATGTCTTTTAAGATTTTATTAACATTACGGGATACCTGACCGCTTTTAATTTCTTCCGCCAGCCGCGTCGTGTACTCATATACGGGAATCCGGTCCGCAGGAACAGAAACGTCCGGCTTGCCGGTACCTACCTCGCCGTTGCTGCCTGCAGCCGTTTTCCCTGCGCTATCCACATCTGCCGCAATATTGGAAGCAGCCAGCAAGTTGTACTCATTGTCAAAAAGCCAGATACGGGCTCCCACCAAATGATCTACCGCAATCAGATAACGCATCAGCATATACCGGTTGTTGTCCTTCGTAACAAAGTACTCTACGGTATCTGCCATGTCATGGCCTTTCTGGGCCAGTTCGTCTTCTTTGATTTTAAAAAAGTAATCTGCAATTAAATAGGAAGTACCGGCCGTGATACCGACTACCACGATAACGATAATAGTCATGAAGCTGTACATCAGCCGGGTACTTAAGGATTTATTCACATTTCACCTCAAAATAGCATGTTTTGGCAGTTTTATGCTTTGTCTGATTCTACCGGCATGTTTTTCAGTTCAAACTTGTAGCCTACGCCCCAGACCGTTTCAATATCCCAGGGAGAATCCTTCGGAATGGCCAGTTTCTGCCGGATCCGTTTGATATGGGTATCTACCGTACGGGTATCTCCAAAATAGGTGTAACCCCAGATAGACTCAAGCAATTGGTTGCGGGAAAAAACTTTACCGGGCGAACAGGCCAGATAATACAACAGTTCGAACTCTTTCGTGGTAAACGTAACCAAATTCCCCCAGGCGGTAACCTGCATCCGTTCCCTGTCTATGAAAAGTCCCTCGAACTCAATCTTCCGCTTGTCACTCAGCTTCTGAAAACCGCCGGAACGGCGCAGCACCGCCTTAACACGCGCTACGACTTCACGGGGGTTAAACGGCTTGGTAATATAATCGTCCGCGCCTTTTTCCAGACCCAGGATGCGGTCATCATCCTCGTCCTTGGCCGTGAGCATGATGATGGGAAGATCATAGCGGTGACGAATCTCTTCACAGGCCGTAATACCATCCAGAACCGGCATCATGATATCCAGCAATACCAGGTCCGGTTTTTCTTTTTCAATCATTGACAGCGCCTGCTGTCCGTCTTCGGCCTCCACGGTAACAAAACCGTCCTTATTAAAATAAACGCGCAAAATTTCACGAATCTGGGGTTCGTCATCTGCAATTAAAATTTTAGACATAGTTCTCTCCTTTTCTTCGTTTGTCTATCATCCTGTTACAACTGTGTTGATGAAAATTATGTAAGGGAAACCTGCAGATAAGAGAATCTGCTTCCATACATATTATACAATATAAAAGACGCGGAATACAGAGTAAACCGATTCATCTCACAAAAGATTTACAAAATAGATGTAAAAAGAACACAAACAGAAAATAAAAACAGGCAAGCCAAAACGGTTTGCCTGTTTCCTATCACAACATAATGCGATGCCGCCTGTTTTAGTTATACGCCCTGCCGGCACCAAGATATCTGGCTCCCCAGTAACCGGTGAACACTTCTGAAACCGTAATACCCTTGCTGGAAGAAGCGTGTATAAATTTACCGTCCCCAATGTAAATACCAACGTGGGAAGGACCCGGGCAATACGTTTCAAAAAAGACCAGGTCGCCGCTCTGCAGGTTTGCTCTCGGAATATGGGTCAGAGAATAATACTGGGAATCAGCCATCCGCGGCAAGGAAATACCGGCTTTGCCATACACATAACATACAAAACCGGAGCAGTCAAACCCTCCCGGGGACATTCCTCCAAAGGAATACGGTACGCCCAGCATACTGAATGCGGTCTTCAGAATGTTACGGGTCATCATATGGTTACCGTAACGATCCGGAGGCAGCTCCTTGTTCAACAGGTTGCGGTACGTAGCATCATTCACAATACCGTCAACTTTTAAACCCTTGGCTGTCTGAAAATCTTTGACAGCTTTTTCCGTAGCCGGCCCGAACACCCCGTCAATTTCACCTACATTGTAGTGAAGTACAGCCAACTGTTTCTGGATTTCAATAACTTCCATCCCACGGTCACCAACCGCAAAATCAGCGAAAGCTGTTGAAAAGGAAAAACAGGACAGGGCCGCAGCCGCAACAAACGTAGCTAACTTTCTAAAATACATTTAAAAAACACCTCTCAGATTTTTGTTTGCAACAGTCTGAGATACATAAAAGAACACGTAAAAGCAACGAAACCATTACTGCATTTTAATATGAATCTCCAAAATTTACTTTCCACGGTTTCTATTATAACATATTTTTGACAAAAGTTTGTGAACTTTGCAATTGCGAAAAGTGTACAAAAACAAAAAGACGTCTGAGTGACGTCTTTTTGCGCAGCCAATAACCATGCGTGTTTGCACGATTTTGCAAGATCATTTTTTCTTTTTACACAAAATTGCTTGCAATTTAAATTGTGAACTTTATTTAAAGTACTTCACGCCGCTTTCAAAAATATGCTGTTCTTTTTCACCGTAAATATTTTCCATCAGGCCGGGAATATATCGTTCGCTGTGACCCATTTTACCCAAGATGCGTCCGTCCGGACTGGTGATGCCTTCAATAGCATACAGGGAACCGTTGGGGTTCTCCGGACTGGCCATGGTGGGATTACCGTTCAGATCCACATATTGTGTAGCCACCTGTCCGTTCCGGAACAATTCGCGGATCGTTTCGGCCGGAGCATAGAAACGGCCTTCCCCATGAGACACCGCAATGGCATGCACGTCTCCCGGCTCCGTCATATTCAGCCAGGGTGATTTGTTGGAAGTAATACGGGTGTAAACCATCTGGGACACATGGCGGCCGATGGTGTTGAAGGTCAGCGTGGGCGAATTCTCTTCCAGCGGACGGATCTCACCGTACGGCACCAGCCCTAATTTGATCAGCGCCTGGAAACCGTTGCAGATACCCAGCATGAGGCCGTCGCGGTTCTGCAGCAGATCGTTCACTGCTTCGGCGATGCGCGGATTCCGGAACATGGTAGCGATGAACTTGCCGCTGCCGTCCGGCTCATCACCGGCGCTGAAGCCGCCCGGCAGCATGATGATCTGGGATTCTTGGATCCCCTTCACCATCGCCTGGATCGTTTCTTCGATAGCCTGGGCCGTCAGGTTGCGGATGATAAAAATCTTACTTTCCGCCCCTGCCAGATCAAAGGCCCGGGCCGTATCATATTCGCAGTTCTGTCCCGGGAAGACGGGAATAAACACCTTCGGTCTGGCGATGTTCACCGGTGCCGTTAAGGGAAGTTCCCGTTTATACAACGGTTGCGAAAGCAAATCTTCCGGCGTCTCGGATTCCGGTGCTTTGGCCGGGAAAATAGGTTCCAGTGTTTCGGTGTAGGCTTTTACCAGTTCCGCATTCGCCAGCGTAATATCATTGACCGTTATTTCCGCGTTGTCCGTAACGGTACCCAGCGGCAGGCAGTCCAGTTCACCGAACAGTGCTTCCAGATCGGCATCTTTCGCCACTTCCAGCAACATGCCGCCGGGCTGCAGGGTAAACAGGCTTTCTGTATGGGGGAACGGCTTCACAAAACGGAAACCCAATGCGTTGCCCAATGTCATTTTGGTAATACCCGCAGCAATGCCGCCCTCTTCTACAGCTGCCGCCGCTTTGATCTTTCCTTCAAGAACCAGCTGATGCACCCTGCGCAGATTTTTCCGCAGTACCGCAAAATCCAGTACATCCCCATCCAGCAACGGCGTGCTCAGGAACACGACTTTGTCCCCGGCCTCCTTAAATTCGCTGGAAACCGCTTTTCTTCCGTCAATGACATTTACTGCAAACGATACCAGCGTAGGAGGCACATGCAAATCCATAAAGCTGCCGGACATGCTGTCCTTGCCGCCTACCGCCGGAACCTCCATACTGTTCAGTACCGTGTTGGCGCCTAACAGCGCAGCAAAGGGCAGACCCCAGTCCGCTTTGGCTCTCATGCCCTGGAAGTATTCCTGCAACGTGAGACGGATGGTGTCGGGATTCGCCCCTAAGGCAACCGCTTTCACCAGCGATTGCGTAACCGCATACATGGCGCCGTGGAACGGGCTCCAGCAGGCCACTTCCGGATTATAACCGTGGGTCATGAGGGAAGCCGCGTCGGTGTGCCCGTGCAATACGGGAATCTGGGCCACCATGCCTTCCGCCGGCGTCAGCTGATATTTTCCGCCAAAAGGCATTTCCACCGTAGCTCTGCCAATGGTGGAGTCAAACCGTTCGCTGAGGCCTTTTTCGCTGCAAACATTCAGCCGGCTTATATTTTTCAGCCAGGCGTCTTTCAGATCCGATGCTTTTTCTACAACCTCCGGCGTCTTATCAAACACAGAGGCGCCGGTAATATCTTTCACTAATACTTCCGCATGCTGGGCCACTCCGTTGGTATCCAGGAACTTGCGGGAGATATCTACAATCTTATCCCCCCGCCAGTACATGACGAGACGGGGTTCCTCTGTAACTTCTGCCACAATGGTGGCTTCCAGGTTTTCCTCATCCGCAAACTTCGCGAATTTTTCCCAGTCTTCTTTCCGGATCACAACCGCCATGCGTTCCTGGGATTCGGAAATCGCCAGTTCCGTTCCGTCCAGGCCGGCATACTTTTTAGTTACTTTGTCCAGATTGATCTTCAGCCCTTCCGCCAGTTCGCCGATGGCCACGGAAACACCGCCGGCGCCGAAATCGTTGCAGCGTTTTATCAGCACCGTTACTTCGGGATTCCGGAACAGGCGCTGGATCTTCCGTTCCGTAGGCGGATTCCCTTTCTGCACTTCCGCTCCGCAGGTAGACAGGGAATCTACCGTATGTTCCTTAGAGGAACCGGTTGCCCCGCCGATGCCGTCACGGCCCGTACGTCCGCCCAGCAGTACGATGATATCTCCTGCCGCCGGACGTTCCCGGATCACCGCGCTCTTGGGAGCAGCCCCCATGACCGCACCGATTTCCATACGTTTCGCCACAAAACGGTCGTGATAATATTCCTGTACCTGCCCGGTAGCCAGACCGATCTGGTTGCCGTAAGAGGAATACCCGGCCGCCGCCCCGATGGTCAGCTTGCGCTGGGGCAGTTTGCCCGCCAGGGTTTTTTCGATGGGCGTACGGGGATCGCCGGCGCCGGTAATACGCATCGCCTGATACACATAGGCCCGGCCTGACAGCGGATCGCGGATGGCGCCGCCCAGACAGGTGGCTGCGCCGCCAAAGGGCTCGATTTCCGTGGGATGGTTATGGGTTTCGTTTTTGAACATAACCAGCCAGTCTTCTTTCTTTCCGTCAATTTCCACAGGCACAACAATGGAACAGGCATTGATCTCTTCAGAATCATCATTGTCCGGGAATTTGTTTTCTTTCTTTAATTTTTTCGTAGCGATGCAGGCCATGTCCATCAGGGTGATGGGACGGTCGGTTTTCTTTCCGTACACTTTGTCACGGATCGCCAGATATTGTTTAAATGCGTCTTCAATGGGTTTTGTGTAATACCCCGGCTCGATTTCCACCTTGTCCAGATTGGTCATAAAGGTGGTGTGACGGCAGTGATCGGACCAGTACGTATCTAATACGCGAACTTCCGTAATGGTAGGTACACGTTTTTCTTCTTCTTTAAAATACTTCTGGATCCACAGCAGATCTTCCACGCTCATGGCCAGACCAAGATTTTTCTGCATGGCGGCAATGTCCGCCTCCGAAAGATCCAGGAATCCTTCCAGCCGTTCCACATCCGCCGGTTCCTCCCAGGTATCTTCCAGCGTCTCCGGCTTTTCCAGCGCCGCTTCCCTGGCTTCAATGGGGTTCACCAGATATTTTTTTACTTTTTCAAATTCAGCGTCGGTCAGGCTTCCTTTTAACACAAACACCTTGGCAGCAGCCACCAGCGGTTTTTCTTTCTGGGTGATCAGCTGGATACACTGGGCCGCAAAGTCTTCCCGCTGGTCATACTGGCCGGGCAGCAGTTCTACCGCAAATACTTTTTCATCGGCAGCGGGAACCAGTTCTTCCATCACCGTATCCACTGGCGGTTCAGACAATACCAACTGCAACGCCTGGGAAAATTCTTCATCCGTAAGGCCCATCACGTCATAACGGGCCAGCACGCGGACCTTTTCCAATCCGTCCATCAACAAATTGTTTTTCAAATCTGCCAGCAACCCTTTTGCTTCTACGGCAAAGGCGTCCTTCTTCTCTACATAAATACGTCTGATCTCACTCATATTCCGGCCTCCGTGAACAGAAAAATATTAATAATACTCATTAATAAAATTTACACACCTGGGAAACAAAGCATCAAGGAACGCCGCCAGTTCCGGCCTGTTGGAACGCATCCGGATCTTGCCCGCTTCTACCAGCTGGGTAAAAGTAAACGCCCCGAAATACAGCTGGGTAAACGCCCCCATGGGAACCACCGCATCCGCATCGCCGGCAGCTTTTTCCAGATACAGGCTGCCCGTGTCCGCGATCAGCGTAACCAGACTGTTATTTTCCTTCAGCAGTTCGTCCTGCAGCAACAGGGTAACCTGCCCGTCGGGACAATCTTCAGGCACTTCATACCGCTGCAGTGCCTGCACCGCATCAAAACAGCGGGCCATCATAAACGGTTTTACACGCCCTGCCCGGTCTGCCTCCGGAAAATCAAGCCAGGTGTAATCGTCTTCCATCGCTTCCCAGTAAAACGTATCCGCTGACGACTGATGTTCCCCGGCGTACCGAAGCAGCGCCCATTTGGCGTCCGGCGTCAGGGCAACCAGCTCCTGGATGAAAAATGTTTTATCCTCGATATGATAAAACATATAGCCTCTCGGCTCGCTGCCGTGATACACCACCGCCGCCTGCATCTTTTCCATCTGATGTACGGCCAGCAGCTTCCGCCACTGGAAATCCGTACGAATAGGCAGCCCGTTGTATCCCTCTGCCAGTGCCGCATATAACCCTTCGAATAAATCTTTCTCCAAAGAGCTGTAATGCCGCAGCCACAGATTTCCGGAAGGAACCGGCACGACCAGTTTATCCAACGGCATCTCATACACGTGCTTGCGGTAACAGAACGCGAAATCGTATTTCTGATAAATCCCTGCATACGCCGGCATCAGCAACGCAAAGGCACATCCTTTTCTACGCAGCAGACGGAATGCCGACTGCAACAGTTCTTCTGTCAGATGCCGCCCCCGGTCCGCCGGGTCCGTCGCCACACCCACAATATACGGGACGCGTTCTTCCTGACCCCGCAGCAGAATACTGTACGGATTCAGGTGCATCATATTCTGCAGATGCCCGTCGTCTTCAGAAAAACCGCCTACAACCAGATTATGCTGCAGGCAATACTCCTGAAAGTACCATTGATAAAACGGTTCATCTTTCTTTTCAAAACAATAGTCCCAAAGCGCCATAACCTGCGGCAGCTCTGTTTCCGTCACAATTCTGCAATCCATAAACTTCCTCTACACTACAAATCCGAAAAACACCGCACCGCTTCCGGTAACCGGGCAGACATACAGCCGTGTTCCCTTTCTTAATCAGTACATCTGCTTTCCGGCAGTACTCGCTGTTTTTCAACCCGTTTTCATTATTTTACCAGCAGACTGTACTTCTTCACCATAAACGCCGGGTGCAGCGCTTCTTTTGCCTTGCGCAGTCCTTCCAGTCCTATATCTTCTTCCCGGTTAATATATTTCATGTCAGGCCAGACATACTGCGCGCACTCCGTCTGGATCGCCGCATACAGACCGCGGATATCGGGATTGGCTTTTTCCACATTTTCATCGCAGACTTCCCCGTTAATGGTCTTGCCAAAACCGAACGCCTCGATCTTCCCGTTCACGCGAATCGCCCCGCCCCGTAATCCCAGGGCTTCAAAATTCACAAACGCTTCCTGCAGCGCGCGGATCTCCCAAACAATGCTGGGATCCGTCTCCATCCGGGCCTTGCACCACTCTTCGCCAAAATTCAGACACTCGGCAAAATTTTCCGGATTGATCATTTCAAATACATAATCCGGATTCTCCCTTTTGAAGGTATTGTAATGATTCTTCTGCCCGTGGTAGCGGCGTCCCCGCAGCGTCGCCAGATCCTCCTGCAGGTACACATAGTCCCAACTGTCCCGGTTTTCCCGGAACTCTTCTTCCCCTTTCAGGCAGCTTAACCGTTCCAGCGAACATTCATAGATGCCGCGGAATTCAAACGGACCGCCCTCCGCCTCTCTGATTTCCTTTGCCAGAAGCGGCAGGTCTTCGTCTTTTCCTCCGAAAGGCTGTAAGTAATAGCTTTCCCCCTCCAGTTCCACTTTGATCAGCAGAAAGCCAAATATTTCAGTCCACCACGTACGGTAATAATCCCGCCAGATATACAAATTCGTAAACGCGCATTCTGAGCCGAAATGCTCCGGTTTATTTAAGTACGTTTCAAACAGGGCACGGTCTTTTACCGCGACTTCTTTAAATTCTAAAATAAAAATACCCCTTTCCAAAAATAGACATGAATTACCGGCTGCTTTCCTGAAACAACAAAAACATAGCAGAAACAATAAACAACAGAAAACGCTATGGAAGCAGGAGTAATAAACTTGCTGTCAGTTTATGTAATCTTAGGTAATTTTAATTATATCATAACTCTCTTCAATATAAAACAAAAATAAACCGACTGCCTGTTAAGCAGTCGGTTTAGGATAGGATACTATGGGTCTCTTAGGGTCTCTTAAAACTTTTCACAGAAATTTATTCGTGATCATGTCCTGCTTTACGTTTATTGAAGCAGTCAAAGCAATAAACCGGGCGATCTTCCGAAGGACGGAACGGAACTTCCGTCTCTTTACCGCATTCCGCACAAACTGCCTTAAACATTTCCCGCGGCTGGGTCCCGTTCATACGGGCCTTACGGGCAGCACGGCAGGAAGAGCAGCGTTTCGGTTCATTGGTAAAACCTTTCTCCGCATAAAATTCCTGTTCTGATGCGGAAAAAACAAAATCATTACCGCATTCAACACATTTCAGGGTCTTGTCTTCAAACATAGTTCAGTCACTCCTTTTTCCTTTGTACCCCATAGGAACAACTTGCTTCTTACTGTACCGCTTTTTCCTAATTGACGCACTCGGAAAAATAAGTGAGAAAACGAAACAAAACGAAACAATAAACTAAGCCGGCCTTGAGATATCCTAAAGTGAAGTATACCAAAAAAAGAAAACTTGTCAATGCTAATTTGCAATATTATTGCTTACAATTTTAGTAAAATTCACTTTTTAAATCATTTTAGTACTGAGTGTTGATATTTATGCTGATATAATTGTAATATCGTTTACAACATTTTCGTTACAAAAGTCTGTTATGAAGAAAATAATGATGTTTTCTGTATCTCGGCGGCCATAATACGAATTAAATCTGAATTATAGCGGCTGATCGGACGACATACCGGTCAAGTCATACGAAAATCAATCCTATAGTGGACTGCTCGGACATCAGACTGGTCATAAATTTTTTAAATCAATACTATAGACTGATTTGGCGCCATGCCGTTCAGTATTGGGTCAGGTTTGCATAATCCAGCGTGTAGGACCGGCCCCAGTAATAAAAACAGGTTATGGACGCATTCCCTACATGCACATGCCAGGCACGGTTCAGATCCAGCCCCAGCATGGTGCAGATCAGCACGCGGATAATGCCGCCGTGGGCCACAAACGCCACGTCGCCTTCCGGATACTGATCCAGGATTTCCTGTACAACAGGATAGGCGCGTTTCTGCACATCTAACATACATTCCCCCTGGGGAATCGTTGTGGTAGCCGGGCTTGCAAAAAAATCTTTCCATTCTTTGGCATATTTTTTCTGGATATCTTTGCTGTTCATGTTTTCCCAGATACCAAAGCTCATCTCCTGCAACGCATCCGTTGCCTGCGGTTCAAGCCCCTTCAACTTACCGATGATCTCCGCGGTGGTTCTGGCGCGTTTCAGGCTGCTGGTATAAATCGCCTGCAACGGGATATCCCTGAAAAATTCTGCCGCCTTTTCAGCCTGTTCGATTCCTTTCTGATTCAGAAGAATATCCGTCCGGCCCTGAAAACGCATTGCGTTGTTGTAATCCGTTTCTCCGTGACGAATCAGATACAGTTTAGCCATGAAACTCCTCCTTTTGCTGCTCTGGACAGCAGCCTTCCCCTTCCAAATTACTTTTCGTAACCTTCGATTTATTATGAAGTCACGATTATGTATGTAAATACAATATCTTACGAATACACGATGACTTTCAAACGCACGATGACTTATAAAAACACTGATCACTCAGCATCTTCTTTGTTGTTTTTCTTTTCTTCCTGCACTTTTAACGAATAATCTTCTTTTTCATTATGCACGCCGGCCTCTTCGAAGGTTTCCATTTCCGTATAGGCCTTGATGCCCGCGTCAAACAGGCGCAGACAGGTCAATGCTCCCACGCCCTCTGAATGGTTCAGGGAAAGGCGTAAGGGCGCCTGCAGCTTCAGTTTATCCAAAAGCAGTCCGCTGCCTGCTTCCGCTGATTCGTCGCCGGCAAAACAGTATTGCAGTACAAAGGGATTAAACATGGAAGCAGCCAGGGCTGCCAGACAGGTAGCGACGCCGTCCAGCATAACCGGTATGCGCATCCCCGCCGCCTGCAGGATCGCACCGGTCATTGCTGCTACGACAGGACACTGCAGCCTGTCCAGAAAGGCCAGTCCGTCTTCCTCATCCAACAGGTCCTGCCAGTCAGGTTTCAACTCGTTTTCACAGGAACCGAGACAAATCAGCCCCGCTTTTTCCTCGCCGATATATTCTCCTGCCAGCATGGCGCCTTCTTCCAGCAGATCGTAGGACGTTTCCCCGATGACAAGCAGCGGGATAACGGTTGCATCGACATGAGAGGCGTAAACAGAAAGCGCTTTTTTCTGCAGCATGGCCGCCTCAATTTGCGCCGCATGCTTCGCTTCTCCCCACAGCAAAAGGAGGCGGGTCTCCGGAACTGTCACCAGTTGTTTATCCGAAGAACCGATGATTCCCGCATACCGCGCGGTCATACTTTCCAACTGGGCCAGGGAGCCTACCGGCTTGATCAGGTTGTCAAACCGTTTCTGCGCCGCCCTGATAATCTCTTTGCTTAAAGGCTGAATTTTCGTAACCAGTTCTTCAATATGCATAATTGCCTTCCTCAAACAATATATCCTGAACTTTATGCAGCACAGTATCCGGCGTCTGATTCCATTCTAAAAAGAAATCATCAGCCCTGTTCGAAATACTGTTTATTATCTGAATAAATAATAAGCCAAAAACAAAACGATCACAGTTCCGCATTCCGTTAAAAAGCCAAAGGTATCGCCGGTCAGACCGCCCAGATTCCATTTCAGGTAAAAGGCAAGGGCCATACAGGGAACGCAGCTGAAAACCGCCAGCCTGCACCAGACCGGACCAAGGTAAAACAGAATGCCCGCCGCCAGTACAAGCGCCAGCGGCAAATACACCGGAGTGCCTCCGGTTTTGAACATTTCCCCCAGACCGCCGGGCCGTGCGTTGGGAAACAGCAGAATATAAACCACCATCAGCGTCCGTGTCACAACGTACATAGCAACAAGAAGCGAACCTAACACGGCGGTTGGAAAGGAACCCAGCAGGGTAACTTTGGCCAGGATCAGGATGATAGCGCCGATGACTGCGTTGGCGCCTACATGACTGTCCTGCATGATCTCCAGCTTCCGTTCCCGGGTCCGGCCGCTGAACACACCGTCCGCCGTATCCATAAACCCGTCGTACATCAGCGTGCCGATAAAAAACAATTCCGCCAGTACCAGAAACACACCCAGCACATTGCCGGAAAAACCGGCCAGGGCGCCAACACGGGCAGCGCCCCACATCAGCGCGCCCATGATTCCTCCCACCAGCGGGAAATACGGCACGGAACGGGCAAAGTCATCCGGGAACCAGACTTCCCGTTTGGTCATCCGTATCCTTGTTAAAAACTCAAGGCAGGTAAAAAAATCCCGAATGTAACGGAAAAGACCCGTCGAACGTTCCGGCAACGGAATATTCAGCCGGTTCCAGAAGCCGGTTTCCTCTTCCACTTCCGTCCCTTTCGTCTTCAAATTTTCTTCCGCCATGGTTACTCCTTAATCGTTTGCACACAAAAAATATTTGATACTAACTCATTAACAATCACAAACGTTTTTGTAATTCTTACAGCAAAAAAGCAGGCATTTCGATGCAACGCCCGATTAATTAAATAATCCTGCTCACCCAATCAGCAACGCAATAAAAAACACTCACTCGCCTGTCAGTTCCCTGTATGTATCCAACGCCGAACGTAAAATACTGATGGCCAGCGAAGCGCCGGTACCTTCACCCAGACGCATGCCGGCGTGTACGACAGGTTTCAGCTGCAGTACTTCCAGCATCTTTTTGGCGCTTAAATCCGAAGAAAGATGCGAGCACAGCAAATATTTCGCGCAGTTGGGATTGATTCCGTACGCAATCAGCGCGGCAGCCGTGGCGTTCACCCCGTCCACCATAGTGGGAACATGCCGGGCCGCGCCTGCCAGCATCATACCGGCCAGTCCCGCGTGATCATAGCCGCCCACCTTGCATAACACATCCAGTCCGTCCCCGGGTTTCGGTTTATTTACTTCCAGTCCCCTGCGGACCACTTCCGTTTTAATTTTCAGCCGTTCATCGTTGATGCCGCTGCCCCGTCCGACCGTCAGCTCGGCAGGCAGATCCAGAAAGCCTGCGGCAATAGCAGCCGTAGACGTTGTATTGGCGATTCCCATCTCGCCGGTCTCCAAAAGATTGCAGCCGCCGTCAATGGCTTCATCAGCCAAACGCATGCCTGTTTCCAGCGCCGCAACCGCCTGCTCATATGTCATCGCCGGTCCCTGGGTAAAATCGTCCGTACCCCAGGCAATCTTGCATTGCCGCACATGGGAAAACCCGTTCAGGTCAAAATTCGTCCCCACGTCCACCACAACGATATCCGCACCGGCATGACGGGCCATCACATTGGCGCCCGCCGTACCTCTGCCATACCCGTTGATCATCTGCAGGGTCACTTCCTGGGGAAAGGCGCTGACACCGTATTTGCAGATACCATGATCCCCGCACATGAGCAGCATCACCGGTTTCAGTCCCCGGATGCCTCTTCCGTCCGTCATCATCAGATAATCCGCCGTCAGGCCCGGCAGAATGCCAAAATCTTCGCCCGGAGCCAGAGCCGCCCATTCTTTCAGCACTTCCTTACGGATGTTTTCCTTTGGCAAAGATATATATAAATTTTCTAACATAACTGTTGCTCCATTCAGAAACTTATTCAAACCGGAACGCAAGCCGTTTGATATCTACCGCCTGACCGGCTACCACATAAAAAACCTGGTCGGCCGCCTCTCCGATCTGCTGGTTCACCCAGCCGGAAATATCACGGTATTCCCGGGCCATGGCATTATCCGGTACGATGCCGTTCCCAACTTCATTGGAAACAAAGACGACCGTCCTGCCGCAGGCTTTGGCCACATCCAGCAGCGCCTGCATACGTTGCCGTACCACAGCGGCTTTTTCCGCCGTGGTGCCCCGGGGCGCATCTTTTCCATACAGCATGTTACTCAGGTACAGGGTAATATCGTCAAATAAAATTGCATCCGTACGTTCTCCCGCTTCCGGGAAAATTTTCTCCGCCTCGTAGGGAGCTTCAAAGGTGATCCAGCGTTTTTCCCGGCGGGCTTTGTGCAGCTTCACACGTTCCGCCATTTCCTCGTCCAGAATTTCGGCCGTAGCAATATAGCCGCACAGATTGCCCGCATGCAGCACAAACTTTTCCGCAAATTCACTTTTCCCGCTGCGGGCCCCGCCCAGCACCAGCACAAGCTTATTCTCTTTACTCAATGCAGCACATCCTCCTGTCGCTGACGCAACGTCACATGCAAATACAGATCAATTAGTTGCCTACGCCTTCCCAATGCACATCATGGGCCGTAACCGCGAAATTGTTGAACTCACCGTCAGGCGCCTTATCCGGCAGATTCATCTGCTGTTTTTTCTACTGTTTCCTGAACTGCATTTTCCTGTTCTGCCTTCGACTCCGCATCCTGGCTTGTCAAAGCTTCTGCGGCTGTTTCCTGTGCCGCACTTTACGCAAAACTTACCCGTACTGGTCTTACCACACCTGCACATCCATGTATCTGCAGCATTGTAATCATATTCTGCCATTGTTAGAACTCCTTTTCTATTTGATCGGATCTCTGAATCCTTTTTGCAAAATTCTCTGCGCATTTTTCTTCGGAACAAAAGCAATCCTTTTTCTTAATTAAATTATAAAGGCAAACTGTAATTATTTCAAACCGAGATTCCGTTTTTTAAAAAGAGATTCTTATGATATAAAAAGAATCGGGGGTTTGTACCCCGGTTCTTTTAGCGTGGCGACAAATGTTTACGCTAAATTGCATGGTTTGAAAGGTCAGCCGACGTGATATGCATCGCTTTTAAAACGGAGAGTCATTTCCGATACATAGTATGCTTTCCAGCTTTTCTTTACATAAATTCTATTCTTTCATCTTCCAATGATTTGATCCTAGTCAAAGATTCCAGTCGATACCCTGCTTTTTTAATTTTTTTAGCGCCCGACAGGAAAGATTTTTCTATTGCAACACCAATGCCGCCCACTTTGCAACCCGCCTGTTCCACTATGTTGCAAAGTCCCAAAACCGCACTGCCATCCGCTAAAAAATCATCCACGATTAAAACGGTTTCGCCTTTTTGTAAATACTTTTTCTTCACCCAAGCCAACTTGCTTTCTTTTTTCGTAAATGAATAAATCGGGCAGGAAAAATATTCTTCATCCATCAATGCAGAAATATTTTTGCGGGCAAAAACCAATCTTGTGCCGACTTCCAGCGCAACAGCCAGTGCTATGGCAATGCCCGAAGATTCAATGGTAAGTACCTTATCAATTTTAATATCCGCAAAACGTTTTGCAAGTTCTTTGGACATGGCCACTGTCAGTTGCGGATCAATCTGGTGATTCAAAAACGAATCCACCTTAAGAATGTTGCCTTGCAGACAAACACCTTCTTTTAAAATCCTTTGCTTTAAAAGTTCCATCAATTCTCCTTCTTACAATGTTATTCCAATTTTCCTACACGTTTGTTCTCATACATAATTTTATCGGCACGGCGAATCGTATCATCCACAGAACCATCCAGTTCCGCATCGTACACCGCTATACCCATGGCGACCCGTGGTTGTTCCCATTTTTTCCCGGATGCAACAATGGCTTTCCTTTTTTCTGAATCAAACTGACCGATCAGATCGTCTCTGTTTTGAAAATCTTCATTCTGCAGAACGACCGCAAATTCATCACCGCCGATCCGGAAAACCGGGCTGTGCTGGAAGACACGGCAAATCAGCCGGCTGGCAGTTTTTATGTAAATATCGCCTTTGTCATGACCGTTCTGGTCGTTAACCATTTTGAGATTATCGCAGTCAAAAACGCCTATGGCAAAATCCATCTTCTCTCCCTGGTCCAACCGTTTCTGCAAGTCCTTCACATAGTTGGTAAACGCGCCTTTGTTCCGAACAGAAGTCAGGGCGTCAATAAATACTTTCCGATTCAGGTCATGTACCAGATGTTCCTCCTCAATAATCTTCTTTTCCGCCCTAAGATTTCGCAGGAGCAGTAACACGATTACCAGCAGCACCAGGGAAATCAAAGACGTTACAATGACAAGGTTCTCTTTGATCAGATCGAGAAAGCTGGTCTTCACATCCTCGGCGGAATAATAGGTCAGCGCCTTGTGAACCGTTGCGTCAGGCACTGCATTGATGAGCCTTGCCAGAACGGAATACAGTTCAATATCGCCCTTACGCACTGCAAAACAGTAATCCATATCTACACCTGTGTAGATCGTAGTAAGATGCAATTTTTCGCACTGTTTGGAAATGTTATTATAGCGGTAGTTACTAATAATAACACAGTCCGCCCTCCCGTTTGCTACGGCCTCCAGCCCTGCCGGCGTATCCGTAAAATACGCCCGATGCCAGTCGGGATAGTGCTCCGCCAGAAACCTGTCGTAGTTGGTGTTACCCTTATTGACAGCTACGGTAATCCATTTTTTGTGGACGAACTCTTTCTTTTCCGAAGCCCGCACCACTGCGTCCATCTCCGTACGCATCAGCGCCGGAGTCATTACGACGCCCAGTGTTTCACTGTCATATTCCGCAAGATTGGCAGGAAATACGCAATCAATCTCGCCTTATTTTAAAGCTTCCATGGCAGCCGCGGCAGTGGGATACGCAACGGGTTTAAAGTCCACACGTACGTTCTCTAAGGCAGCAGAAGCGGAATCCAGAAAATCCTTCAGCGCGCCGGTCAGCTCTCCTGTTTCTCCGTCTCTGGCACAAAACGCCAGATGGTTGTCCTGATACCCTACCCGGATGGTTCCATGTTTGGCAAGCCACTCTTTTTCCCCGGAATTAAGATACCGTTCTGTGTTGGCGCTCAGGAGATATTTATCGTGGAGCTGCTGGTTAAAATGTTTATTCTCATCCTGTATCCGGTTCATCGCTGCGTCCAGCTCTGCCAGAAGATCCAACCGGTCTTTCTTTACGGCAAAATAGAAATCGGACGAGCCTATCTTACAAATGGGAATTGCCGTTTGCGGATTCCCATAGATATCCATTGTGACAAAAGCATCCAGCTGCTTGCCCAGCAACAGCAACGATTCTTGTTCGGTATTTGACAGTTCTATAAGCTCTGCGTCTACGTTATGCCTCTTCATCCATCGCAAGAGCAACTGCTTCTGGAAACTGTTCTTTGTCACGCCAACCCGTTTTCCGTTCAACGAGCTAAAATCATTCATGGTTATATCTTTATTGCCCGGCGCAATAAAAATATAATACGCCTCGGTACCCATGGGATACGATGGATAGAGCATGTCTTTTGTGCGTTCTTCCAGAAAGGAAACATCGCTCAACATGTCTATTTCGCCATCTTTTAACTTCTGCAGCAGCTGAGGCCAATTGCCATGCACATACTCATAGGTCCATCCGGTATAGGCTGCAAGCTTGCACAGATAATCATACGAATAACTGGAGAGTCTTCCATTCCTATTTGTAATGAAATGCGGAACCACATGCCAGCCAACGCGCACCGTTTTCCCGATGCCGGTGGTTAAAGCCCCTCCGCTGCTATTTTCGGAAGCAGCCAAACCCGGCATTGCCATAAAAAGAAACACTATGAGCATACAAAAGAACGAAGCAAAAAACCGTTTTGCTGCTTGAATTCTTTGCACAATCATTTTCCTTCAGGCACCTTTCCATAATTCGTAGTAAGATACAACAGTTTATATGTATATATTTAACAGCGATTTAAACTAATCTTGCTATTAAAATATTCCTGCGTGACTTTCAGCTGCTTTTTCAGTATCTCCTGCCACATATGCGGACGGATTTCCCCACTGCCCCTGGACACTTTTGTTCGCAACACTGTTCCATCCGGCAATAACTTGCGATAGTAGTAATGGTCTGTATCTTTGTACAGTTCCCAGCCGTCCCGCTCACAAAAACGCTTCAGTTCTTTCCATCGTGGCATAAGATATCCCTCCGCATCATTGCATCTGGCGTGGTCAGAATCTTAATCACATATGGCAGATGCGCCCGGCGGTTTGGCGTCGCAGACCAATAGTCAAACTCTTCATAATAATCGCGGGCATAATCTTTCAACGCGGTAAGAAGGTTATACAGGCACTCGTCTTTGGTTTTTCCATTCTCAATTACGTCGATTTCATCTACAGAGGCGGTATATGACCCGTCCGGTTCCCGATATAAAGCAGCATGTAATTTGTAGCTGCCCATAAGCTCCGCAAGCATAACCGTATTCAGCATCGTTATATTGTCATGCGTGCGTTGCACGAACTGCGGCCGCACCCGTACCGTGGCGTCAATCGTACTGCTCCATTCCTTACGAACTTCAGTAGACGAACGGCTCAACTGTTCCACTGCTATCATAATTTACCTCCTGAAATACACTGTGTACGTTTTGTACATATTGTATCATGTTGAAAAAATAATGTAAACCTTTCGTTCAGAAATTCTGGAGCCGTTATTCTATAAAAACTGCGGCCTGCCATTTCTGACAGACCTCAGTGGAAACAATTCCCAATCTTTTATTTTTGCGTTAATTTTTAGTTTACCATATTCCATGAGGATTTGATGCATTACTGAATGTAGAAAAGGTAGAACAAAGGGAGAAATCAAAAATACGATAACCATGAGGCTTTTATTCATTATTTCTACATTTCTACCTTTTCTACGTGAATAGAATATTTATAAGCATATACGCACGGGTACGTTATAAATTTTAAAATGTTACTGTCTTTCGAAAAAGGTAGAAATGGAGAAATCACGTACAGAACCGCATGACTATCCATATTATAACTTCTACGTGAACAGAAATGAAAGTAGATAATAGTGCTTTTCATTCATTTCTCTGAATTATCTGTGAAGCTTAGAATCCTCGAGGCCTAATTACCTTTCTCGGTCACTTAAGTGACCGGACTTTTTTCGTAACTCCAGCATTTACGCGGTTTTCCAGCCTGCTTTCTGTTATAAATATAGACAGTCTAATTGTCTGTCTCCAAGTGATACTTCCTTCGTTCATTTTATTGCTTTGTTCGGGAAAGCTGCCACTACGCTGACGCAAAAAATTCGGGATATACAATAAAAATGAGGAATGCACTCCCTACATTTCTTGTCATGCATAATATAACGCTCATTGGTTTTTACTCAGAAAAACTTTTTCAAAGCGCCATTTCTGTTGTACATCCGGATACTTTTCATGATCTACTTCGCTCATAAACATATCCAGCGGACGCACGCAGTCGGAATAATCACCATACAGATGTTTATAAACCACATGAGGCTCCCCTGTTTCCGAATGATTAGCTATGGTAATGATCAGGTACAGTTTTCCTTTAAAATGCCGGTATACTTCGTTAGGTTTTGGGACAGGCCGCTCCATGATAATTCCTCCATCACTTTTATTACATATAATTTCCTAAAACTGACGCGTATGGAAATATTTATGTTATTTTATCACTAAAATCTTTAGTAAATAAAACAATGATTTGCTTTAATAGTTCTTCGGTGTATCTGGCTGGGGCTTCTTTTCGTATTTGATGCCCGCATTGCTGTGAAATTTTAATAACAACCGTGCCGAGAGCTGTTTCCAATCATCTAATATTTTGAGAGAGTTTTCATGAAGTACACCAGCAAATTGTTCCTTTGTCAGGTCTGAGGACAAACTGACAAGCTGTCTAGAGTTTTTCTCTAGCTGTTCCACCTCTGAGACATAACATTAAAACAACCTTGCGTCAGCGCTATAACCCGGTTAGATACCCAGAACATTTTCGACGGATCATAGTTGTCGTGCAGGGCACGATATTCTTCAGGCACTTTTGCCACTGCAAAGGGAATGAATGGATTTTCAAAGGGCGTGTTGGTCTACATCCAGAGAACTGGGGAAGAAAGTGCTTCACTGACCTGCGAAATATGAGTGTGGGTCGTCTTGACAGACAGGATGGAACACTCGCCCATTTCCGCTATATAAAGGTACTGAGATCCGTACAGACCCGCCAATGAGCTTTTTGATTTGTCAAACCGGGTGCCCTGGTAATAATCCCGATGCATGAGCACAATATCCTCTACGCCCAATTATATATCGGGACGGACAGATAGCTGATAGGTCTCAGAATCCCAGGCAGCAACGTGTGATGAAAAAATTTTGGATGGAGCAACAAGGTTCGGCTGGTCAAAGCCGTTGTAACCGGGTATGGCCTCAATTGCCTCTGCTGAAGGACATATGGAGCGACTGCAGCCTTTCGGATGATTCTTCACCGGAACAAAGATGGGATTTATTTCCCCGTCCCAACCATCACGCTACCGTTTGCTGACGCACCTTTTGTCACCACTATGACGGTACATGCCTCGGTGCTCACAGTCATAAGCAAAATCAGCGCCACACCTGCAATAATTCTTTTAATAAAGCAATCCCCACCGGCAAACAACTCATTTATAATTTATTATAACAAAACAACCGCAGAAAAATCTACGGCTGTTAAAATACTTCTTCTTACACTGTTTTAGATAACTCCGCATCCCTTTACGCCTGCGCTGGCTTTTTCTGCCGGCCTAATACCGCCAGTAAAACGCCCAGTAGGAACATAGCGCTTCCTGCAGCCAAGATCATCAATGGCTGACGCAGATAAGTCAGTTGCACGCAAATCGCAAAACCGGCAGTGGCGCCCATCAGACTGTTGCGCACCGTGCTGCTGGACGGCGAACGTCCGCCGGAAACTTTTTCAATGATAAACAATACGGTGGAAAAGATGATACCGTGAGATGTTTTCTCATATCTGTGCCTTCTTGTATTCTTTCAAGGCGTTTTCATCCATTGCCGTGAAAGGGAAACTCCTGCGACTGTTACGGAAAAATGATTTTATTTTTTCTGTGCCGACGGCTGCGTGTCCTGTTCGGCCTGGCGGATATCTT
>JAEEGK010004519.1_pt1 | contig 34056 bp, 31 predicted proteins | sample 8958771 | NCBI WGS metagenome assembly JAEEGK01 (sample SAMN16246547, study PRJNA631951) | gut metagenome | biome: gut microbiome; feature: rumen; material: SC-attached | host: Bos | place: Iran: Karaj | collected 2018-10 | reverse complement strand
TTTGAAGTGACCCCAAGAAGTTGGACGGGTTAAACAATTATGCATTAAATAGTCTCATCCGGTATTGCACCGGACTCATTCCTTTTAACCTGTTTTTTATTCTTTTATTGTTGTAATAGTCAATATATTCTTCTAAAGCCTTTATAAAATCTTCTGTACTTTCAAAGTTTTCCGCATAAAGCAGTTCAGACTTCATAATCCCGAAGAAGTTCTCCGCCACGGCATTATCCAGGCAGTTCCCTTTTCTAGACATACTTTGTATGATGTCATGGCCGGCAAGTCTTTTCCTATATCCTACATGCTGGTACTGCCACCCCTGGTCAGTATGTAATATAAGCCCTTTCAGATGCTTTGTTTTTGCAAAGGCCTTATCCAGCATATCGAAGATTTGCTCCAAATTGGGCGTTGTGGATATGTTATAGGATACGATCTCTCCGTTAAACAGATCCAGTATCGGAGAAAGATACAGTTTTGCCTGCTTGATATTTATCTGGGTAACATCCGTAACCCATTTCTGGTTAGGACGGACCGCAGTAAAGTCCCTATCCAATACATTCGGGGCAATACGTCCGACTTCTCCTTTATAGGAACGGTATCTCGCTTTCCGCATATAGCATTTCAACCCCATAGACCTCATAATGCGCTGAACGGTCTTGTGGTTTATGACATATCCCCTGTTGTGCATTTCGGCCGTGACACGTCGATAGCCATAGCGGCCCTTATGCTCATGGAAAATGCTTTTAATCTCATTGCTTTCATGCTCGTACTTAACAATACCGCTGCGGATTGCCCTGAGATGATAGTAAAATACGGAGCGTGCCATCCCATTAATCTCCAGCAAAAGGGGGAGATCATATTCTGACCTTAATGACTGGATGACTTCGGCCCAGAACCTTTGAGCCTGGACTCCCTTTCTTCCATCAAGGCCTTCGCTTTTTTTAACAGCGCATTCTCTGCCCTCAGACGGAGATTCTCTGCCTGAAGCTTTTCTAAATCCCCTTGTGGCTCGTACTTCTTCTTCTGGCTACTCATATCCTTTGGCTTTCTTCCTCTAGGGCGAACATCATACAAAGCACCATATCCCCTTCTACGCACTAGTCGGATCCAGGTCTGTAGGTTGGTGCGGCTGATTTCGGCCGAGGTGTAAATCTCGCGCAAAGGTACGTCTTTTTCCAGATATAAACGAACAAGACGCTCTCTTTCTTCGCAAGAAATCGATTTATAAGGCTTGTGTCGCTTTAAGCCCGACTCTCCATGCTCATCGTAACGACGAACCCACTCTAACACTTGGTCTTGCCCATATCCATGCTCTTTGCAATAAAGAGATACAGGATAGCCCGACTTGATTTCCTTTACGGCTTCTAACCTTTCTGTGAATGAATGAAAATAACTCATATACACTCCTTTTTAGTTCTTTGTCTAACAAATGGGGTGCACTTCATTTCGGCGAAGCCAAAGGTACGATTAAGTGAGCGAAAAGCAAAAGAAAAAAGATTTTTTTTTCTTTTCTTTTCCGAACGGGAGTACTTTCGGCGAAGCCAAAGTACGAATAAGCGAGAACAATACATTTGAGTTTCCTTGATAAGGAAACGGCGTAAGCAAAGGTTTTTGTCGAGCGAAAGTACCTTCCGTCTGAGTTTCCGCGCGTACTATATTTATTATTATCAAGAAAAAACGATGTTTTTCTTTGTATTGCGACAGCTTTTCATTATCTTTGCAGCTACAAACAGACAAACCAACCCATCAAAAAAGCCAAAGATAAAGCGAAATGCCGATCAAGAGAACCATCAAGTATCTCACCAACAAGGAGAAACGGGCCGTCTGGCTGAGGGCTTTCTACATGTGGCAGCGCCGCCCCTACGAGGTGGATCCGCTGTCGGAGGTCACTCATGAGTGTGCTTCCTGCCACACAGAGTTCCAGGGCAACTACTGTCCGCGCTGCGGGCAGGCAGCGGGCGTGGGGCGCTTCTCCTTCCGCAAGGCGGTGTTGTTGTTCCTCGACGTGTGGGGCATAGGCAACCGAAGCATGTTCCGCAGCATCCGCGACCTGATGTTGCGTCCGGGCTACATGATTCGCGACTATCTGCGTGGCATGCAGTCGGCCTACTTCCCTCCGTTCAAGATGTTCTTCCTGCTGACGGCGTTCTCGCTCATCGTGGAACATGGCATTGACCTCGGACTTAGTTCTTCGGATGAGTCTGCTAAAACTGAACAGTCGGCGGAAGCACCGCTCGATTCGCTTCAACAGAGTCTGGGCAAGATAGCTAAGGTTGCACTCGACTCACTTCAGCAAGAGATGAACGAAGAGTCTCCACAAGCTGCAGCATCGCTGGACTCGCTGAAGGAAATGGCGAAACAAAAGGTCAACGACGGGCAGCTGACCATCAATGGAGAGAAAGTGGAGTCACCGATGTACTATGCCGGTGCGAAGTTTGCCAAGATCATGATCAAGCTCCGTGAGAAGAATCCTGCCATCTTCGCCTTGATCACGCTGATGATGTTCTCCCTGCCTTTGTATCTGTTCATCCGCCGTAGTCCAAACATTCCCGACCTCAGGTATTCCGAGTTTGCCGTTGCACTGGTCTATACCTCCAACACGTTCAGTATCTACTCCATCATTGGAAACTTGTTGAGTTCAGGAATCATCAGGTTCATTGCCTTGTTGATGATATTCGTGGCGCTCAAGCAGTTCTCGGGCTATTCCAAACTCCGGCTGCTCGGCTATATCAGCTTGTCAGTCTTAATCATGGTGCTTATTGTGGCTGCCATCATGGGACTGGGAATCTTCATCGCCATGCAATTCATGTAGTCACTCCTTGCCTCTTGTCCCTTTTTATAATCTTTGCTAAAAATCAAGCATTTTCTTGCGCGTTTCGTGGAAATTGCTTATTTTTGCACTATTACTTTAAATAAAAACTTAGAACAAAGAATTCACATGGCAAGAGTACTTATGATTGGCGCCGGTGGCGTCGCTACAGTTGCTGCGTACAAGATTGCGCAAAACCCCGATGTGTTCACTGAGTTTATGATTGCAAGCCGCCGCAAGGCAAAGTGCGACGCACTCGTGGAGGCTATCCACAAGAAAGGCTACACCATGCCTATCCAAACCGCGCAGGTCGACGCCGACGACGTGGAACAGCTGAAGGCACTTTTCTCAAGCTATAAGCCCGAACTCGTCATCAACCTCGCACTGCCTTATCAGGACCTTACCATCATGGAGGCTTGTCTGGCATGCGGATGCAGCTATCTCGACACTGCCAACTATGAGCCGAAAGACGAGGCACACTTCGAATATTCCTGGCAATGGGCCTATCGCGACCGCTTCCGCGAAGCAGGACTCACGGCCATCCTCGGCTGCGGATTCGACCCGGGTGTCACCAGCATCTACACCGCCTATGCTGCCAAGCACCACTTCAAGGAGATTCAGTATCTCGACATCGTAGACTGCAACGCCGGCGACCACCACAAGGCTTTCGCCACGAACTTCAATCCCGAGATCAACATCCGCGAGATCACCCAGAAGGGACTCTACTGGGAGAACGGCCAGTGGGTGGAGACCGAGCCGCTGGAGATACACAAGGACCTCACCTATCCTGGCATCGGACCGCGCGACAGCTACCTGTTGCACCACGAGGAGATTGAGTCGCTCGTCATTAACTATCCAACTATTAAGCGTGCTCGCTTCTGGATGACCTTCGGCCAGCAGTATCTGAAGCACCTCGAAGTGATTCAGAACATCGGCATGAGCCGCATCGACGAGGTAGTTTACGAGGCTCCGCTCGCTGATGGCACAGGCACCGCTCATGTGAAAATCGTGCCGCTGCAGTTCCTCAAGGCCGTGTTGCCCAACCCGCAAGACCTTGGCGAAAACTACGAGGGCGAGACCTCCATCGGCTGCCGCATCCGTGGTATCGGCAACGATGGCAAGGAGCACACCTACTACGTCTACAACAACTGCTCGCACCGCGCCGCCTATGAGGAGACGGGCATGCAGGGTGTTTCCTACACCACCGGTGTGCCGGCTATGATTGGCGCAATGATGTTCTGCAAGGGCATCTGGAAGAAGCCGGGCGTCTTCAACGTCGAAGAGTTCGATCCCGATCCGTTCATGGAACAGCTCAACAAGCAGGGTCTGCCCTGGCATGAAATCCACGATGGCGACTTGGAGTTGTAACTGTTAGAGGAAGAAATAAAATAATGTATAACACAGCAAGTTGTGGTGGGCACAAGGTATTCTCTTGCCCCTTGCCCCTCACCTCTTGCCCCTTTTAAAACAAAACTATATGGCAAAGAAAGAAACTGAGGGCGAGGCCCTCACCCCACAGCAGGAGAAGCAGAAAGCCTTGCAGGCTGCCCTGTCGAAAATCGAGAAGGACTTCGGCAAGGGTAGCATCATGCGCATGGGCGACGAGAACATACAAAACGTGGAGGTCATCCCCACTGGCTCCATCGGACTGAATGCCGCACTCGGCGTAGGCGGATACCCGAAGGGACGCATCATCGAGATCTACGGACCGGAGTCGAGTGGTAAGACCACGCTCGCCATCCATGCCATCGCCGAAGCTCAGAAGCAGGGCGGCATCGCAGCATTCATCGATGCAGAGCATGCCTTCGACCGTTTCTATGCACAAAAGCTGGGTGTCGACGTGAACAGCCTTCTGATTTCGCAGCCCGACAACGGTGAGCAGGCACTCGAGATTGCCGATCAGCTCATCCGCTCGGCAGCCATCGACATCATTGTTATCGACTCCGTAGCAGCACTCACTCCGAAGAAGGAGATTGAAGGCGACATGGGCGATAGCGCCGTAGGCCTCCATGCCCGACTGATGAGCCAAGCTCTGCGCAAGCTCACATCGACCATCGCCAAGACCAACACCACCTGCATCTTCATCAACCAGCTGCGCGAGAAGATTGGTGTGATGTTTGGAAATCCCGAAACCACCACCGGTGGTAACGCCCTGAAGTTCTATGCCTCCGTGCGCCTCGACATCCGCCGCGTTACCTCACTGAAGGATGGCGACGAAGTCATCGGCAACAAGGTGCGTGTGAAAGTCGTGAAGAACAAGGTGGCACCGCCCTTCCGTAAGGCAGAATTTGAGATTACCTTCGGCGAAGGAATCTCGAAGATTGGTGAAATCCTCGACCTCGGCGTTGAGTACGGTATCATTAAGAAATCAGGCTCGTGGTTCAGCTATGGGGACTCGAAGCTCGCACAGGGCAGCGACGCCTCGAAGGAAATCCTCAGGGACAACCCCGAACTCTGCGAGGAACTCGAGGCCAAAGTCATGGAAGCCATCCACGACAAGCAGTAACTTACCCGCGCCGCAGGCGCATTGAACCATTTGAACCGCTGCGTAGCAGCATTGCGCTCGGCTCTGCCGCTTTCGTAGCGAAGCGAAGAAAGAACCATTTGAACCGCGCCGCAGGCGCATTGAACCAATGAAAAAAATAGTATTTCTGACAGGTGCCGGCATGTCGGTAGAGAGCGGCTTCAAGACGTTCCGCGGTTCCGACGGACTCTGGGAAGAAGAACCTGTAGAGAAGGTTGCTAGCCATGAAGGCTGGCTCATGGATCCTGTGTATGTGAACGATTTCTATAATCGGCTTCGCAAGAAACTGTTTGCGGCACAACCCAACACCGGCCACCGCCTCATCGCTGAGTTGGAGGACCGCTACGACGTGACGGTCATCACACAAAACGTCGACAATCTGCATGAGAAGGCAGGCTCCAGCCACATCATCCATCTGCATGGAGAGCTAACGAAGGTATGCTCCTCGCGCGACCAGTTCGACGAACGCTACGTCCGTGAGCTTGGTCCCGACGATCCTGACATTCAGGCTGGCGAAAAGGCGGGCGACGGCTCGCTTGTTCGTCCGTTCATCGTGTTCTTCGGTGAGAGCGTTCCCATGATTTCACCGGCTGCCGAGGCCGTTGGCGACGCAGATATCTTCGTCATCATCGGCACCTCGCTGGTGGTCTATCCTGCTGCAGGACTGGTGCATTACGTCAAACCCGGCACACCCATCTATCTCATCGATCCGGAGAACGTGTCAACAGCTGGCATCCCAAATCTCACCCACATCCGCAAGGGTGCCAGCGAGGGCATGCGCCAACTCGTTGAGCTGTTGCCGTAAGCATTTTCGATAGCTTGCACACTATGAAACAACTCCCACTCGGTCTTCTTTCCGGGTGGGAGTTTTTCTGATTATTTGGAGTTATTCCAATGGCAGGTAATACAGGCGCTCGTCGTTACTCAAGTACAGCTTGCCGCCCGCGATTCCTACTCCGCGAATAGGAATCGTCAGTTTAATCTCCGGTATGCCCTGAAGAGACACCAGCCATACATCTTGCTCATTACCGGACACTGAATACACACACATCTTGTCACCAACCATGCAAAGGGGCCAATAGAGGGAATGGGCAGGGAAGCTGGTGGAGATTCTCAGTTCTTTGTCAACAAGGAAAATGTCGCCTTTCTCCGTGATCACGGGAAAGTGGAAGCCATCCGACGCAATCACTTCAAACATGTTCTTCAGGCGATAGTGCGCATACACAGGCTGGGTAACAATCGACCTTAACCGACCATGTTCATTCACATTCCAAGGAGAGATGGTCACGCTGGAATCGTTGAGCTCGCGCTTATAGGCCAGCCCGTCGTCAAAAAGCATGAAAGCACCTTCAGGACTGAGCATGGCATCCTCCACCATGTCCTTCTTCAAGCTCAGCATATTCATGTAATGACATGCTCCCGTACGTTTGTCGAAGGCAGCGATGAACGGACGTCCCATCTTCGTAAGCTGCCGGCCATCCTTGAAGCCGAAGCCCAGGTTAAACATATAGAGCGTGCTGTCATTCTCCACCAGCCGGGAGAACGCCGATGTCCTTGAGGGGAATTCATAACTCCAAACGGTATTCATGCCACGGTCAAGGCAGGCCACCCGTTCGCGGTCGGCGAAGTAATAGTGCTGTTCGTCCTGAACCACATTGGAGTGTAGCTGATTGATTACATTCTGACTGACATATCCGATGGGATAAGCCGCATAGCCTGTCGCCATGGCACCTGCCACGGCCAAGGCCCCCATGGCCAATCCCTGCAGGATGGCACCCTTCACATCAGAGACGCCCGTCTTCGCTTCGTAGACGCTGACTTCGCCTGTACTGATATTCAGACGATTCAAGTCGTCTGCAACGATGAGCCAATGCACTGAGTCCTCGCGGATGACATGGTTCCATCCCCAGTTCTTGTCGTGCGGCAGGCTGACGGTCCACAGCTGTTGTCCCGTGTTCAGATCATAACCGCTCAACTTGCTCGAACGGGTTGAGGAATAGCCAAGCACCACATGGGTGGAGTCATCAAACTGCACAGGGAAGAACTTGCCTTGCCAGCGAACGGCACCGGTTGCCGCATCGAGCATGCTGACCTTGTTTCCCTTGCTGACGACCACTCCCGCCTGTGTACATTTGACCGAGGAAGTTCTGTAGTCGAAGGGCGTTGTCCACAGCAACTTGGACTCCTTCAAGCTAAACACACCTATCTCACCTTTGAACTTCAACCACTTCCCGTTTTTCGACGTACCGCGAAACTTCAGCAGCATATAGTCAAGCTCAGGATCAATCACCACGCCTTCTATCCTACGACCGAACGACTGGCTTTCAGCCATCACAGCCGTACCCTCAATCGTCCGCCCGACGGAATCTTGCTGAATGTTGTCAGCCTTCGCCGACAAGCTCGCCACAAGCAACACCGTAAAGAGCAGGCAGTTCTTAAAAACAGTCTTCATATATGTTCCTTTTTTGCAATTTGCCTGCAAAAGTACAATCTTTATACTGAAATCGTCCCATTCGGCACCATCTTTTATACTTTTTTTATCTTATTGCCCCATTCCGTTTGCCGATGTAGGGATGCGCAGCCATAAAGCAATGCTCTTGCACGCTAAAAGCATTGACTTTAGGTGCCAGGAGCAATGCTTTCAGACGCTAGGAACAATGCTTTAGGCGTCCAAAAGCAATGCTCTAAGAAGCCAAAAGCAATGCTCTACGGCTTTCAAAGCAATGACATAAGCACACGAAAGGCCTGCTTCCAACATCCGGAAGCAGGCCTTTTTGCGTTTTTCCCATCTCTTTTCCCTTGAGACGACAACGCTGGCGCGCGACTCCCCTCCTTCGGAGGGGTCGGGGGAGGTTTTACTTCACCACCACCTTCTTCCCATTAAGGATATAGATGCCCTTCGGCAGCTGCAGGGGCAGGCCCTGTTTGCCCGACACCTCACCCACCTTACGGCCGCTCAGGTCATAGATGGCAGTTGCCACTGTGCCCTTTCCGTCAGGGAAGGGCTGCGTGTAGGCTTCCACCCCCGTCACCACATCAAGCGGCATGGAGCCATAATAGAACAGGCGGAAGTTGTCGAAGATGCTCCAGTAGTGGGTGTTGCCGTTCTTGCAGCGAATGCCAATCTTCATCTCGCTACCATCCTCCTTGAGCTCGGTGGCAACCTCGTTATCGTAGAAGCCCTGCTTGAAGTAGTTGGCTGCCGACCTCATATCATTGGGGATATAGATGACGGGATCGCCGACCTCCTGTTCATTGCCTACGCCGAGCTTCTTCTCCTGTCCGTAGTCGCAGATGTTATGCACACGGGCCGAATGGCTACCGGCATAGAGGAATGTGGAGATGCGTGACGTAGTGCCATTGATGTAAGCACGATAGGCCGTCTCTGCCAAACCGGCACGCTGGAATGCCTGCGCACGCAGTACATACGTTCCGGCAGGCATGTTCGTGAGCGTCTGGTTGAAGTCGAATGCCACCTCAAAGAACTCGCCACACGAATAGTTCAACGTGGGCGCTCCCACCCAGCCTTCCGTCTCGTCGAGTCCTGGATTGACGATGAGCAGCGACACATTAAACGGCTGCTCGATGTCGGTGGGTGTGGCATTAGCCAGGAAGTTGAAGACAGCCTGACGGGCCTGCTCAACGAGTTGCGACACCTGTGCAGCACTCGTGGCGCTGGCAGCCTGGCTCTCCACCTCTGCAATCACCCGGTCGAGGGTTTCGTCGGTGCCCTCGGTGTCTTCCGAATGAGGCACGCTGCGCAGTTCGCGCAGCTGACTCAGGATGTCGGCTACCTGCTTGCGGAACGCACCGATGCCCACATTGTCCACCTCGGCAGCCTGCTCAGCGGTGAGGATGAGCCATCGCTGCGTGGTAGCGCCGTTGCCGATGTTGAAAGTCTCCGTGGCCACCCTGCCATTGGTGGCTGCCGCGAGGGCTCGCGGATTGCGGGCGGCATGGTGCAGCAGCCAGTAGCCGCGGGGGTTAGGATTCTCCGTCTTCGTGTCGACAGCATCTACACGAGCCTTCATCACATGGAAGTCGGTATTGCCGGAGGCGGTGGCAATGGTCTTTGCGGTGTTGCCGTTCAGGTACAGATAATTGCCCGTCTTGGCATTGCGCAGCTGATAGAACTGGTTCTCGGGTGTGAACGTGATGTACCACGCTGCCTCGTCTTGCGATGCAAGGTCGGCCAGTGCAATCTCCTTCCACGTGAGCGAGCCGTCTTCGTTCTCCACCAGATAGGAAGTGTAGAAGCCACGGTCTTCGTTTTCATTCTTCAGGTAGTACTTCACGTTGTCTTCCACGTCAATGGCGTAGTAAGGTTCGGCAAAGTGTTTGTCGGTGTGTTCCAAACCATCCTCTCCTAATGCCTGGCAGACAAGTCCGTTACCAATGTAGAGGACATCCGAGCCGTTGTCTTCGTGAGCACCATTAATGCCATACGGCCACATGTGCTGGTAGTCGCCGTTCAGCTGTTCAAAGTCCTTGTTGTCCCAAAACGAAAGCACTTCGGTGACGCGGTCGCCCAGCCAGTAGCCCGACCCATAGCCATCGCCATTCTTACTCGAGCGAAGGTCGTACTTGCTCCACTGCGTTCCTGCCCAAGGAATGACTCCCACACCATGCAGCATTTCATGCATGATGGTTCCACATCGCTGGTAAGAGGTGTTAGAACCAACGCTCATCCAGCCTCCATAGGAACACTCTGCCGTTGGCGTACCCGAATTATAGCCGATGTTGGTGGTAAAGTCCTTGATTTCAGTCAGATTGTTCCACCATTCGACGGCCGTCTCAGCGGCAGCCTTGATGCGGTTTGAATTCTCGTCGCCGCTCGTGCGCATAGTGAGTTTAACCTGTCCCTTCGGAATGGTGTAGAACTTGATGACGTCGCCATAAATAGCCTCGCCACTCTTTGTCTTCACGTAGGCACGCATATAATACTTGGTGGCCGGCGTGAGCTCCTTCAGCCAATAGATGCGTCCGCTATTGTTCAGGTAGGCCTTTGTCGTCAGGTCGTCGACGGTGGGTTCGGCCTTCTCGGTGCTGTAGCAGAAGCCTTGCTCTTCAATCTGCGAGGAGGCTATCCCGCTAACGGTCATACGACCAAATGCCATGGTGGCACCACGCACAAAGCGCTTGTCGGTGGTTACGGTCTGAGCCCATGCAGCGGAGCAGATTGCCACGAGCATCAGCATCATAAGTAGATATTTTTTCATATTCGTAGGTTTTTAAGTTAGTTGATGAATGAGCAGTAACAGCTACAAAGATAGTGATTTTTCAAGAAATGACGAAATAAAACCGGCTTTTTCGTATGTATTCACCTAAAAATGCTTAACTTTGCCGCAAATATCACGACAATCTAAACAATAATTGGCACAATATGAAAGAGTTTTACTTCAAAAGAGTCTTGCTGGTTGCCGCATGGGCCTTCTGCACACTGTGCGCCCATGCCGAAGAGGTAGAGGCCACCTTCCTGGTGGTCGAGCTATCGTCGGGCCAGACGGAGAGCGTCATGCTCACCAACGACCCCTCGCTGCCAGCACCCATGCTACGACACAAGGAAGGCATCATCGTGCTGAACGGCATGCCCTACTCCACCAACGAGGTGAAAGGCATGCGACTGGAGAAACGCATGGTGGATGCCATCAGAACCATCGACAACGAAACCAGCCCCTCCGTGAAGGGAACGGTGAACGTCTACGACCTCAGTGGCCGACGGGTGGCGACGTTGAGCATTTCAGATGCTGACGCAACGCAACCCCTCAACCTCTCCACCTCTCAACTTCCCAAGGGCGTCTATATGATTAACGGCAAAAAAATCGTGGTGAGATGAAGACGAAGAGACTCTTTACAGCTATTGCCCTCGCCGCTTTCTCTGCGCTGGGCATCTGGGCACAGGAATCCATCTGGGTGAAATTCGACGACCGCTTCACTCCAAACAAGCAGTATGAGTTCAAGAGTGCCGACTCGGTGTCGTTCTGCATGAACGACCGCACAGGCACTGCCCCCGTGATGCACCTCTTCAACCCCACGTTCTCGAAGGGCTATTCCGAATACCGGCTGCAGTCGTTGTTCGGCGACGCCACCTTCCAAGGAACGCTGATGTTTGCCGACCCGGGACGCATCCTCTGGCATCCCAGCACCTATGCCTCCAACTACTACATGAGCGAGAACAGCCAGTGGTGCTTCAGCCGTTCCATGGAGAGCGAGCACTTCGTGGTTTTCTGGGAGAAAGGGTTCGGTGCCGATCCCACGAAGGCGGCGAGCAGCTATCGCTTCAACCCGAAAACGGTGTTGCAGAATGCTGAGAAGATATGGAACTGCTATGTCGACCAGCTGGGATTCCTGAAGCCAGGCCATTCCACCACCGACAAATATAAGATTCAGCTCTACGTGCTCTATCAGACCGACTGGCGTGCCGACGCCTCGGGTGTTGACCAGAAGACGGGCATAGGCCACATGAGTCCAGGTGCCATCGGTGCCCGCGGCGGTCACACGGTGGCTCATGAAGTTGGACACACGTTCCAGTATCTGGTGTCGGCCGACCTCGGTCAGAGCCACGGCTACAACTACGGCTATGGTGCCGGAGCGTCGGGTGGCAACGGCTGGTGGGAGAGCTGCGCCAACTGGCAGGCCTACAAGGTGTATCCCGAACGACAGTTCACCGACGGCGAATACTTCGAGGGACATCTGCCGAAGTGCCATCTTAACATCCTGCACGAGGACTGGCGCTACGAGAACTGCTTCGTGCAGGACTACTGGTGCATGAAGCATGGCCAGGACTTCATCGGACGCCTGTGGCGCGAATCGAACAAGCCCGAAGACCCCGTGGAGACCTACAAGCGACTGAACAAGCTTTCGCAGGAAGAGCTTTGCGATGAGTTCTACGAAGGCTTTGCCCGCATGGCCACATGGGACATCGACGGCGTCCGCGAGCGTGCCCGCCATCGCATCGGCCAGCACCAGAGCCACCTCACGAAGACCAGCGAGGGCCTGTGGCGCGTCGATGCCGCTTACTGCCCACAGAACTACGGCTATAACATCATCAACCTCAACGCCGCTGCCGAAGGAACGGTGGTGAAGGCCAACTTCCGTGGCATCGCCGGCGCATCGGGTTATCGCAAGATTAATGTCGACAAGGCCGGCTGGCGCTATGGCTTCGTCGCCTACACCAGCGACGGACATACCTACTATGGCGACGTGTGTCGCGACAAGGAGGGCACTGCCACGATGACATTGCCTGCCCAGTGCACACGCCTGTTCTTCGTCGTCATGGGTGCTCCCACCGAGCACTGGCGCCATCCATGGGACGACAGCAACACCAACGATGAGCAGTGGCCCTACGAGGTGAGCTTCGAAGGCACTGACCTCTATGGCGAGTTCGGTGAATATCCTGCCGACTATCAGCGCTGCGACACCACTGTCTACATCGATGCCGAGCTGGCTTACGACGGTGGCAGCTACACTTCCACGCGGGTGCAGTACGACATGGCAGCGGTCTCACAAGCTCTCGGCCTCAGCACGAAGCAGATGCAGAGCGTCGGCCGCACAGCCTCTTCCAATCCGCGCTTCGTTGGCGTCGACGCTAATGGCACCATCCACACAGGTACCACCACATCAACCTCGTCGAACACCTGCTACGGCCATTGGTTCACGGCACAGGGCAACGTCTGCAACTACGACTCGTCGGCCCGCATCTTTGCCGAGTTCTATCCCGACAAATACGGCTGCTACGTCGGTCAGTATCCCGGCCGCCTCTCCCGTGGCCAAACCTACACGGTGCGCCAGGCCATCCAGTATCTGCACGACGGCAAGCGCTACACAGCCACAATGGTGGTGAGGTTGAAGATTAAGTAACACACTAACAACGAAGCAGCCCTCACGGAAACGACTCCGCGAGGGCTGCTTTTTTGAATCTTTACGATGAGTGCTGCTTCTTAGCGGCAAGCCCAGAAGTTGTTGCCGGAGCAAGCCATCTGCACCTGATAGAGACCAGCCTCGTTCAGGGCTACGTCCTTCGGTCCCTCCGGGGTGTTCACCTTCACGGTGCCATCCTCGTTGAAACGGAACATCTCCTTCGTCACACCGTTCTGCACCTGCATCCAAGCATCGTTCTGCTTGTCGTAGACGAACTTCACCAGCTGACCGTCGGGAGTGGTAATCTCATAACCGTCGATGAGGGTCTTCACGGCATAGTAGCGGCCGTCGCTACCCATCACCTGCTGCGTCTTACCTGCATTCTTTGCCATGGGGTTGTCGCCGCTCCAGAACTCGATGGTGTTCAACACGAACCAGTCGATGACCAGCGTGATGCTACCCACGATAGGCATGAGGATGAAGCCTACGATAGCGTTAAGGAACTTGCTGTTGGTCATTGTGCGTTGCCACTCAGCATACTTGTTGAACAGGCTGAACGAACCGATACATGAGTTCATCATCAGCGCTCCCGCCATCAGGCAGGCAAACACTTTCACATTAACTTTTTTCATCATTCAAAAATTTTTTAAGTGAAACAAATGAATTATCTATTTTTCTGTAGGGTTTAAAGGGCTTCGCTCGGCTTTGCCGCTTTCAGAGCGCAGCGGGGAAAGAAAGGGGAGTGAAAGGGATTAAAAGGGACGAATGCTTTGCTGCCACTGTAGGGGCAGACCCCCGTGTCTGCCCGCGAATTTGTTGTTTATGGGCGTGCAGGTCGTTCGTTATTGTTCGGGCAGACACAGGGGTCTGCCCCTACGGTCAAGAGGCGAGACTATAGTCCCTTTTCTCCCCTTTTCTCAACCCTTCTCAACCCTTCTCCGCTCGGCTTTGCCGCTTTCGGAGCGAAGCGGAGAAAGAACCTTTCTCAACCCTTCTCAACCTTTCTCAACCTTTCTCCGCTCGGCTTTGCCGCTTTCGGAGCGAAGCGGAGAAAGAACCTTTCTCAACCCTTCTCCGCTCGACCCGCAGGGGCGCTTTCGTAGCGAAGCGGAGAAAGAACCTTTCTCAACCTTTCCTACAGGTACAGCACCGCCTCATTGCCCATATTGAACAGCAGGTCGAGCACCGAGAGGTTTGGCAGGAAACCATTCTTTTGGCCGAACACCTGCCAGTAGGGTCGGGCCTCGAACTCTGCGTCGGGCTGGGCATGCTTCGGGCGGATGAGCGACCGGAAGTCGGCAACACTGCTTACGTCGACAGTCCCGACACCAGCCGTGCTCACGGGCTCCTTCACCTGCAGCAGCTCACACATCTTCCGGGCGATGGCCATGTTGTAATCGCAGAGATACTCCCAGCGCTCTTCGAAGAAAGGCCGCACGTCGTCTTCGTAGTAGTCGAAGAACGGACTCTCGCCATAGGCCGAGCAGAGTGCATTCCAGTGTATGTGGCGCCAGTTGCCATGATCGCTGATGCGCAGACTACTGATGTCGCCCGTGGCCCCTCGCTCCACTGGCACCGTCAGCGCTTGTGGGCCGTTGGCGGTTGCGATGATGCAGCGGTTGCGGTAGGTCTGCTTCAGGAACGACTCCCGCTCATCGACGATGGCGAGGTCGTAGCGGTTCACCTTCTGGAACCATTGCACCGGTCCGAAATAGGCTGTCGACAAGAGCGCTATCTTCATCATGCCATCATTCTTTTCGTTGGTCCTTGCCCCATCTGAACACCGTTCCCACCACCGTGCCTGCCGGCACCAGCACCTGCCGGCGTCCCGTAGCGATGAGGTAGAGTCGGCAGTACTCGCAGTCGTAGTCTATCTGGCAGCGGGTGGGAATGAGATACTGCTCGCCATCGACGTCTACGGTGTCGCCGGGAACGGCCACGATGCGTCCGGCCATCTTCTCGTCGCCAGTGCCGAAGACTACGGCATCGCCCTGCTTCAGCTGGCTGCGCGACAGCTTGTTCACCAACACGCGCTGCCCTTTGGCGAGCATGGGTTTCAGGCTGTCGTCGGGTATGGTGTAGAGTGCGAATCCATAAGTCCTTATCACCAGCATCAGGGCGATGCAGGCTGCCAGGGCAATGATGAATTTCAGCACGTCGGCCATACTCAATCTTTCATCCTTCTATTTGATTCCATCCACCATGCGGAACAGGCGGCTCCAGCGGATACCCTTGAAACCTCCTCGGTCGGGATCGCTGCTCCACCAAATGAATATCGGCTTACCCACGATGTGGTCCTCGGGCACGAAGCCCCAGTAGCGTGAGTCGGCAGAGTTGTGGCGGTTGTCGCCTTGCATCCAGTAGTAGTCCATCTTGAACGTGTAGCTCGTGGCATGCTGCCCGTTGATGAAGATCTGTCCGTTCTTCACGACAAGGTCGTTACCTTCATACACCTTGATAGGTCGTTCGTAGATGGCGATATTGTTCATGTTCAGGTCTATCTTCTCACCCTTCTTCGGAATCCACAGCGGACCGTAGTTGTCGCGCGTCCAGCCATAGGCGGCATTGCGCGGATACACCTGGTCGTCGCCCCTGATCTCCGTGTTCAGTTCAACGCTCTCCACCACATCCTTGCGCATGGCCAGGGCAGCAGCAGCCTGCTTCGTGAGCGGCATCACACCATCGCGGTTCAGCTGTGCAAGCTGCTCCATGGAGATGCCCAGCTCCTGCATGAGCTCCTCGGGCATGTGTTCCTTCAGTTTCACACGGTAGGTATACTGCACGTTGTCGGGCTCCTTGTTGGGTTTGCCGTCGAGGTATACCACGCGATTCTTCACCTGCAGCGTCTGACCGGGCAGACCCACGCAGCGCTTCACGTAGTTCTCGCGGCGGTCGGTGGGTCGCGAGGCTATCGAGCCATACTGCACGGGGTTCGCCTCCAGATACTGACGGCCCATCTGGTAGACATCCTTATACAGCTCATACACCTGCTGCTGGTTCATCGTCGAGAAGTCGGGCATGCCCACATTCTGCGCATACAGCTGCTGACCGTAGTCATACACCATGCGGTAATACTCCGTCTGGTAGGGAAGCTCCGTGAGAATCGTGTCGCCGGCGGGATAGTTGAACACCACGATGTCGTTCAGCTGCACATTGCCCAGACCTTTCACACGACGGTAGTCCCAGTGCGGCCACTCTATGTACGACTTCGTGCCGATGAGCGGCAGCGTGTGTTGCGTGAGCGGCATCGTCAACGGTGTCTGCGGGATGCGCGGGCCATAGCTCACCTTCGACACAAACAGGTAGTCGCCCGTGAGCAGGCTCTTCTCCAGCGAGCTGCTGGGAATGACGTAGTTCTGGAAGAAGAACTGGTTGATGAAGTAGACGGCGACCAATGCAAACACCAGTGCGTCCACCCACGACATCACGAAGCGCACGGGGCCTTCGGCATCCTTCCACCACTGCCAACGAATCTTCTTCGTGATGTAGGCATCGAAGATGAAGGGCACCACCAGCAGTCCCCACCACGACTTCACCCAGTAGAGGAACAGCAGGTAGAGTGCCAACACTACGATGAACTTCGCCCACTGGGCCGCCATATTCTCTTTCTTCTTATTCGCTTTTCTTTTTTCCATTATTGTTTGTTAATTGTTGTCTGAAATTATGCACCCAATGTAGGGGCAGACCCCCGTGTCTGCCCGTGAATGTTGGGGTATATGGGCTTGTAGGTTGTTCGTTATTGTTCGGGCAGACACAGGGGTCTGCCCCTACGGTCAAGAGGCGAGACTATAGTCCCTTTTCTCCCCTTTTCTCCCCTTTATTCTGACGCAACGACTCTTCAGACAGGTTGCACCAGCCGTGAAGATTTAATAACTCTTGAGGTTCCTTGTCAGAATTTAAACATGTCGTCGATGGTCAGCAAGCCCTCATGGTCCTTGGTGAACTCGGCAGCCAGCACGGCGCCCAGCGCAAAGCCTCTGCGCGAATGGGCATCGTGGCTGATGGTGATGCAGTCGGCGTCGGAGTCATAGCGGATGGTATGAATGCCCGGCACCTCGCCACGTCGCAGCGAGTCCACGCGCAGCGTAGCCGTGTCGTAGGGGCGGTTCTCCTCACCCTTTACCCAACCACTCTTGCGGTCGAGGCCGTCCACAATCTGCTCTGCCAGCGTGATGGCGGTGCCACTCGGTGCATCGAGCTTGTGGATGTGGTGCGTCTCCTCCATGTGAGGATCGTACTGCGGGAAGCGGTTCATAATCTTGGCGAGATACTTGTTCACAGCCGAGAAGATGGCCACGCCCACCGAGAAGTTGCTGGCCCAGAAGAGCGTCTTGCCATACAGCTCGCTGCCCTCGGAGGGAGCGGGCGCTGTAGCCTTACGCACGTCGTCGCCATGCTCAGCCATCCAGCCCGTCGAGCCACTCACCACCTTCACGCCCTGCTGCCAGGCACGCAAGTAGTTGTCGTAGGCTGCCTGCGGAGCGGTGAACTCAATGGCCACGTCGGCCGAGCGGAACGCATCGCTGTCGAAGTCTTCGCGGTTGTCAATATCAATGATGCTCACGATCTCATGACCGCGGCTCAACGCAATCTCTTCAATCATATGGCCCATCTTGCCATAACCTATCAATGCTATCTTCATCTGTTCTATAGTTTCGAGTTTATAGTTTCTAGTTTCAAGTTTCTTGTTTCTAGTTTCAACGCCCCTGCGGGTCGAGCGTCAAGTTTATAGTTTCTAGTTTCTAGTTTCGAGTTTCTAGTTTCAAGTTCCTTACCCGCACCGCAGGTGCTTTACCCGGCCGAAGGCCTTTACCCGCAGCTCTGCTGCTTCTCAACCCTTCTCAACCGCGCGCAGCGCTTCTCAACCTTTCTCAACCACGCGAAGCGCTTTGAACGCGACGCAGTCGCTTTGAACGCACCGCAGGTGCTTTGAACGGCCGAAGGCCTTTGAACCGCGCGAAGCGCTATTTATTGAGCTTCCACGTCGCCCCGTCCTTGGTGTCCTTCACCTCAAAGCCGAGGGCTGCCAGCTCGTCACGAATCTTATCGCTGGTGGCCCAGTCCTTATTGGCCTTTGCCTTGGCACGCAGGTCGAGCACCATGTCTACCACCTTTCCGAAGGCCTCCTCGCGTTTCTCTCCTCTTTCCTCTCTCCTCTCTCCTCTGGGATTGAGACCCAGCAGATCCTCGGCGAAGAGGTGCATGGTCTCCTTCAGTTCCTGCAGGCAGTCGGCGCAGATGGTTGCCTTGTGGTCCACGAGCTTGTTCACCACCGTGCAAGCCTCAAACAGATAGCTCACCACGAGCTGTGTCATCAAGTCGTCGTTCATCGCGTCATAGCAGCGCTGGCGCAGCGACTTCACAAACTGCTCCGTCTCGGCGTCGCACTGTGCTGCCGGCTGAATCCGTTCGAGGTTCTTCAGACCGTCCATCAGTCGCTCCAAACCCTTCTGCGAGGCCTGCAGGGCCTCATCGCTGAAGTCCACGGTGGAACGATAGTGAGCCGAAAGGATGAAGAAGCGGATGGTCATCGGCGAGTAGGGCTGCGACAGCAACTCATGCTTTCCGGTGAAGAACTGCTCCAGTGTGATGAAGTTGCCAAGCGACTTACCCATCTTCTGTCCGTTGATGGTGATCATATTGTTGTGCATCCAGTACTTCACCGCCTGATGACCCATGGCGCCCACGGCCTGTGCAATCTCGCATTCGTGGTGTGGGAACACCAGGTCCATGCCGCCGCCGTGAATATCGAACTGCTCACCCAGATACTTGCGTCCCATTGCCGTGCACTCGCAGTGCCATCCCGGAAAACCGTCGCTCCAAGGCGAGGGCCAACGCATGATGTGCTCCGGCTGAGCCTTCTTCCACAGGGCGAAGTCAGCCTGGTTATGCTTCTCGCCGATGCCTGCCAGCGTGCGGCTCTCGTCGAGCGTGTTCTCCAGCGAACGACCGGAGAGGATGCCATAGTGGTATTTCTTGTTATATGCCTCGATGTCGAAGTAGATCGAACCATTCGACTCATACGCAAAGCCGTTGTCCAGAATCTGCTGCACCAGCTGCTGCTGCTCGATGATGTGGCCAGTGGCATGCGGCTCTATCGACGGACGCAGAACACCCAGCGCATCCATCGCCTGATGGTAGCGGTTCGTGTAGTACTGCGCAATCTCCATCGGCTCCAGCTGCTCCAGCCGTGCCTTCTTTGCAATCTTGTCGTCGCCATCGTCGGCATCGTGCTCCAGGTGGCCCACGTCGGTGATGTTACGCACGTAGCGCACCTTGTAGCCCAAGTGCTTCAGGTAGCGGAAGACGATGTCGAACGTGATGGCCGGACGGGCATGGCCCAGGTGCGGATCGCCATACACCGTCGGTCCGCAGACGTACATGCCCACGTTGGGAGCATGCAGCGGTTCAAAACGTTCTTTCTGTCGTGTCAGCGTGTTGTAAATCAGTAATATCTGTTTGTTCTGTTCCATAATTCATCTTTTGATTCGTTTCGGCTGCGAAATTACAAAATATTACGCAAAAAACCGCCCTTTCGCCTTTTTTTTTACTTTTCGTTATCAGTTTTTCCCGTTTTCCTTCTATTTATAGAAGAAAAATGCAAACGGATGCAGGGGGAGTCTCTTGGTTCTTTCCCATAACCTACTTATCATCTTCCAAGTTGTTCTCAACATCCTTCAGCCGCTTGACAGCTTTGTCGAAGTCACTTTCCAACAAACGCATTTCACGTTCACGATAAATTTCAAACTCTCGTTCAGCTTTTTCAATAGCCTCCTGATGTGAGACTGTTCCACTGCCTTCGAGAATATTTTTCCTCAGGCGTAATATCTGTTCGTCCAAAGCCGCTATCCAGTCAGCCATCGTCATTGGGTTTTGTTCCAAAGCCTGGAATTCGGCATAGTCCAAGAATTGCGAAGTCAATAGGTTCAGACGCTGCAATTCCAGCTCTGTCAGATAGTTCTTGGCTATCTTCACATCATCGCGAGTCACATAATTACCCTTGAAATTGGTCATCCCTACGAATGGTTTTTCATTGTCCACTCGTTCGTAGATCAGTTCCGCTGCCGTATGCTCATGCACTGCATAGTGCATCTTATTTTGTACAGTAGCAAAAAAGAGCTTGGTCATCTGGGCTCGTGGGTCGTAGTCGGTTGAGGTTGCATAGATGTCCGTGACTTGCTGATAGAAGTTGCGCTCACTACTGCGTATATCGCGAATGCGTTGCAGCAGTTCACGGAAGTAGCGGCTTCCGCCTTGCTTCAGTCGCTCATCATCCATTGTGAATCCCTTCTGGATGTATTCGTGTAGCCGCTGTGTAGCCCAGCGACGGAACCGCACAGCAATTGGCGACTGCACCCGGTAGCCAAGGGCAATGATGACATCAAGGTTGTAATGATCAATGTTGCGCCGCACTTGCCGTTTACCCTCTTGGCGAACTAATAAGAATTTCTTATAAGTTCCCTCTTTGTCGAGTTCCTTGTCCAGATAAATATTGGAGATATGCATTGAAACATTCTCCTGTGTGGTTTGGTAAATCATTGCCAGTTGCTCCTGCGTCAGCCACACGTCTTCATCAGCAAAGCGAGTGTTCATACTCACTCTGCCTTCCTCATCCTTATAGAGTATCAGTTTGTTTTCCCTGTTCATAATAGCATCTTTCGTTGTTTTCAATGATGGTTAGGATGTTGCAAAGATACGAAATTTCCTGATAATCCGCAATGATTCGTGCAAAAATAATACTTCCGCAAGCCTGTGAAACCTGAAAGAGAAAAAACAATTCGATAATTTGCGAATTAAATATATTTTGATTAACTTTGCTTTCAAATTAGAAAAAGGATATGGAAACTATACAGGAAATGACGGAGAAGAGAATAGCCAACAACATGGTATCATCAATGTTGATACATCCCGGAGAAATGATTAAGGATGAAATCATCGCGCGCGGCATCACACAAAAGCAACTTGCCGTGCAGATGGGAGTATCGTACACCGTGTTTAATGAAATCCTTAATGGCAAGCGCCCCGTGACGACAGAGTATGCATTGCTACTCGAAGCAGCCTTAGGCACTCCAGCCTCTATCTGGATTGGCTTACAGGCAGACTACAATTTGCAGAAGGCCAAACAAGATAAATCTTTCATGAAGCGTCTTGAGAAAGTCAGAAAGATTGCTGCCGTTTTATAGTCCTGTAGCCCTTCCTCCCAAACAACTAGGTCACGAGGAAGGGTGATCTTCTTCGGCATACCCTTTCCTCCTATTATTTTCTTTTCGTTATCAGTTTCCAATTATTTTTCATCCCATATTTCACGAAATCAAGATTATCGTCGGCTGTAAAAGATGCAAAAGACAATCCATTCCGCTCCGTTTCTGTCGGGGTGATATGATTCTTCATATCCCCTCATCGTCTTTGTCGTCAGTCACCAATTTGCAGTCAAAAGCTGAAATCAACTTACTGACACTCTCATTGCTTTGTATGACTCTCTTGGCTACGTCCTTATGAAGATTGATGGCAAAACGACTATTGCTAGCCAGTAGCTGCGTCCTTCGGTATCTGGTTTCTTTGCACTTTGCCTGTTCGCCCTTGTGTTTCAGTATCCTCAGACCTACTAAACCACGCAGGTCATAGCCTCTCTCGTCTACCATGAGCCTTCTCGACGTGAAGTCAACAAGGTTAATGATATTGTCCGCAAATTCAAAGATGTCGTCATCATTGAATTTCTGGATTTCCGAAAGTGTCGGAGGGCCGAATATGCATATCCCATATTCTACGACCACCACTACGTTTAGCTTCTGGGCCAGCTGCTTGAGTGTCTGTCCGAGCAGCTTGGGCTTTACCTTGCCACGGAAAAGCCACCTGCCATTCTCTATGAATATAGCTCTGATGCCCTGCTCCTCAACGAATGACTGAAGATCTGTTTTCCGTGAGACGAATTCGCTTTTCTCCATGATGTACAGTGGAGAATCCTTCAGCGACGACAAGCATGCATTAAAAACATTCCTATAATAAATGTCGTTGAGCAATCGGCGAACGTCCTCTGTGACGACATTACAGTAATAGGCAGCCAAGCAAATTAGGAAATTGCGCTTGCTAGTGCCATTGAGCACCATGAGCACCGGCGTCTTCTTGTCCAAGGCCAGGCTGCTGATTTGCCGAATCATCAAAGCCGACTTCTCACAGTCGGCCCCACCGCAGATCACGGTTAGCTCACCGGGGTATAGCCCACCGAGGTTCTCGTCTAAGAATTTCAGCCCTGCTGTCAGCACTTCCTCTTCGTTTGCCAGGACTTCCTCAACAATTTCCTTAATGTGTTTCATATTCTCCAGTCTTTATATTCATTGTTAACGGCCCTCCAGTCAATGCGATTGTAGCCATGACCATTCACCCTCAAGATTCTACTAATCTTGAACGTGCGAGTCTCGCCCCAATTCGTGCAGAAGGCCTCTATGTATAATCCACCATAGAAAGAGGAATAGCGCACGTTTTCCAGCAGGCACGTGAACTCCCTCCCACTCCGTGTGCAGTAATCAATCTCTATCTTCTCTTGTAACTGCACTGTCCTGTCAACCACTTCTTCAATTGTCATGTCTTAAACCGAAGGCATATCTCAACCTTTCTCAACTATGCCGCAAGCACATCTCAACCTTTCTCAACTATGCCGCAGGCACATCTCAACCCTTCTCAACTTTTATAATTGGGCTTCCACTCCGGATACGGTCTGCCATATGTCCTTTCATACTCCTCGCGTTTGTCCTGCGACTTCAGCCATTGCTGGTCGGCCTTTGTCGAAAGGCTGAACGCCTGACGTATTTTCGCCCGCTCATCACCCTTGTTGCGCTTATACCGTTCATGCATCTCCTTGCGTGCCAAAGCCACGTTACCACTTTTCTTGTCTTGAAACTCGGCTATCAGTTCATCAACGGACATCGTCCTGATGCGCTCTTCCCGCTTTCCGATTTTTTCGGCAAACAGAATCTTGAACGCAGCCTCCTTCAGCGGATGTTTCCCTGAAAGAAACCTGCTCTTGTAAACCCTTACCAGATCATCGCGACTCAGTTTCTTAAGCATCTCCTCACATCGTCTCAACTCCACTTCGTCCCACTTCAGCGAACGAAACCTCCGGCATTGCGCCATAATGTACTCATATTCCGTCATACTTCTTCTTGTTTTTAGTTGTTGAACATCGGCAAAATTACAAGAAGAAATCTGACTAGCCAACAATAATCCTTTCGCAAGCCTTGTGAAACTGCAAGATTACCTATAACCTCTCACCTGTTACCTCTTACCTGTTACCTCTTACCTCTTACCTGTTACCTCTTACCTGTTACTTATCACCTATTACTTATTACCTATCACCTGTTACCTATTACCTATTACCTATCCTTCCTCCCAAGCAACGAGGTCGCGAGGCAGCGTGATCTTCTTGGCTTCTCCCCGTTCTCCCGTGATAAAGTAGTTCTTCGCCAAGTGTTCATCGAACTGCTTCACGAATGCCGCCCTGATCCTTGCACACTTCTCGTTGATGGAGTTCAGCAACGGATTCGTCACATCCTCGATGCTCTTCATTGTCCGCTTGTTCAGTCCCAGCGGTCGCAGCTCCTTGTAGATGTCTTGCAATTCTGCCTTGTAATCAGCCAGTTCTTTGAACACGATGCCTTCAGGATGTCTTAAGAACAAGAAGTAGACGGCTTTGATCAACGGCTCCATTTTTATCTCAATGTCCTTATACTCTGGTAGGAGCAAACGGTGATCTTTTGTGATGACGAGCCGACTAAGTTGGGCCTTCATTTTAAACAGTTGTCTGAATGTCCATTCATTCAGGCCTTTAGCCCTTAGTTTCTGCACCCTTACATTCATGTCTTCTATGAGTGTCAAGCTGACAAACTCCAGGTCTTCGTTAAGAGCCAAGATGCAAGGGATATGATTGTTTTCCTGACAACCGGCTTGCAGATATTTGTATTCAGTATACATCACAAAACGGCATTTGTTGTCATCGAAACTGTGTATTTCCACCAACAAGTCGTAAGACAACCCATCGCATGTGAAAGACAATTGGCAATGAGAGTTTTTCAGTTCGAATGGCGTAGCCCATGTTATTTTCTTATCGCCGAGTTCCGTCTTGACATATTGCTCAATAGCTGCAACGGCGGCAGCTAGTTCGTGTAGTGAAGTCTGATGAATGACTCCAAAGGGTGAAGACCCACCAAACTGCTTAAGCCACCAATAAGGAGATGGAGTAACCCAAATCTCCTTTATCAGTCCATCTTCAATTTTCAAACGATGCATCAAGTCCTGAGACTCGCCATCAACAGTTATAATAGCAACTGATCCGTCTCCGTCACCATCAACATCCGCCTTATAGCTCTTCTTAGAATATTGAAGAGAATTAAACACCTGTCTCATCAGTTCCAGATAGGGCTCCTTTCCTTTAATAGTCTTATTCGGTACACCGCCCGACCAAACAACATTCTCATCCAAAAACGGCTCTAAAGGACTCATGTCAAGACTATTCCAACAATAGCATATCAACTCCGCAGCTTGCCTATACGATGACAACTTCCCGGGATCCAGCTCTTTGGCTGAATTCTTGTCAAACACATAATTAAATATATCCATATCGCAGTCTGTTCTAATATATTGAAATAGATTTTTAGTTCCGCAAAGATACACATTTTCTTTGACGATGAAAGTGTTTGTGTAGAAAAATTTTGTTTCGCAAGGCTTGTGATTTTGCTTTTTATTTTGGCAATCGGATGAAAATATGTACCTTTGTGCCAAACAACAAATGATGATGGCAACACGTGAACAAATAGAATCTTTAAAGATTAGCGAGAACGTCTTTGAATTGGCAGAAGATGCCGAGTTGGAATACCTTGTCCATTTTGCTGCTCCATTCACTGGGTCCGACAAATTCATGATTCCCAAAGGGACTGCATTTGCTCCAGTCAGTCCTATGCGAGGCGATGCCTTATATATGCATTTGGTAGAAGAGAATGGCGAATTGTATAAAAGAATGGAAGAACTGGTTAAGGCCAACTACGAGCAACTCTATACTAGACTTCAAGGGTTCTCGTTCTTCATTACAGAAGAGCAATTACAAAAAATCCCTCTCAAATTCCGTAGTGGCAGTGTTGAGCGTTTGCTGGAAATTATGCGTAAGTTACGATCACCACTTTATCCTATGTTCCCTTAGAAAATTAGGTAGGAGCAGAAACTATTGCCCACACATCCTCAGGCTGTTTCTGTAACAGTTCTTCTTTCGTTATATCTCAAATCCTTTTTTTCGTTTGTAAAGTTACATAAATCATTCCTCGTCTTGATAATCTTTATCTAGTATTCCAAAATATCTCATTGTTTCTGTGAGAATGCATTTTTCCTTTTCCTTCCACGGAGAAGAAAGACAATCTTCTGTAACGTTACATTCTGTTCCCACTTGAAACATCGTTGATGAGCATATTGGATAACGTTTGCATTCTTTTTTCTTGTTTTTAAGCAATAATCTCGCCATAATCAGTTCTATTCCATACAATATCGCAGATTCTTTGTAAGCTGATGGTTTTCCACCTTCTACCTTCATTGGAAGTGCACTTTGATTTTTTCCATCAATAAAAGGATAGCCATAATGATTTAATAGTTTCTCCTTAAAAACCTTCCTGTCGCATATGTCACAATCATACAAAACGTCAATAAGTTGGTGGTGACATTTACTACAATCCATTATACAATTGTCTATAACTTGGGAATAATATTCTAAATCCGTACCCATTAGTGCTTCTAAACTACCTTTAAGATCATTAGAAAAAGTGGTCAATAATCTATAAAAGGGCATAGCCTGTCCTTTATGGGAAACAGCATAGTCTTGAATAACGGATTGGTACAAGTCTTTTCCGTCCCAATCAGGATGCTTATTTAATAATTTGAGTATTTCAAAGAAGCCAAAACCAGGATTGTCCCAAAATAAGGCGCACATACAAATTGATGCGATCAGTTTCTTATCCTCTACTATTTCTGGGGTTATCTTTCCTATTATTAGTTCAACAGCATGGTACGGGATTGTTTTATGTACTACTTCTTTATTAACAATAGATTGAATGGCATGCGCCATTCCTTCAACTATACATCGATGTCCAAAACGAAATCCGTGTTCATCCGCTTTGTCGTTATCAAAATCATAGCACCCTATCCATACCGCTGTCTTTTCCGCTTGTGCAATAGAAACCTCCCGTTCATCAATTTCTATGTCAGAAATATTAAAGGCTGTATCCTTATCACCATCAATATTGTTGAAACGAGTTATAAAAGTACGAATCTCATCATCTGTTTCCCATAGTTTCAATGGAATCTTAATAGTCTTATTACTACGTATATAATCACGAAATTTTGAAAACACCCTGTTATACATATCACTCATCCTAATGTCATATATACTTGTGATATGTTGTACATAATGTATATATTCATGAACAAATGTAGCATATGCAGACAAAGTCATATTGTCCATATTCTCAAGGTCAATATCATCATCTACATACATGTGCAAATGGTTTGTTTCGTACTTACTACATTTGCCATTTAAGAAATCGTAATCAAATAATGGCATACTGTTATTGTTTTATTTTGCTAAAGCCTAATATGTTTTCGATAAAATCTTGGATGATGAAATCTGCTACTTTTTTTGTCTCTTCTTTCGTATGCTCACTGAAATGAGGATTCTCTGCAGTGAAGTAGCTTATATCTACAACATGGTTGTCTAATATTCTATGATAATCATACCATTGTTTCTTCTCATTTTTAGCTCGTTTAAAATCTACTAATTCTTGTCCTTCCAATCCGTGTCCCCACCAGTTCTCCTCAACTAAAGCTAATGGTTTGAATGTTCCCAAATCAGTATGATCTAATTTGGGCTGATATGGTTTAGGGCGAGTTTTACCTATCAGCATATTTCGACCATCTGCACTCTCCTCAACAATGGGAATACTGATGTCTTTTAATGAATGTACATAATGGTGGCAGTCTTCGCATAAGGTTACTAAGCAATCGTCTTGATAATCCCACAAATATCGATTTCTATAATAAATCTTGTGGTGTACATTTAATCGTGGCATTGCTAAATGGAAGTTTGGATAGAAATCAAAGGTGATACTTAGAATGTAGCCCCTAACATATATTTCGTATTTGCTGCTACCTGCCCAATGATAATGGTGAATAGTATCATATTCACCTTGTTTAATGAGAACAAATTCTCCTTGCATTGGATTAAAAGCATGGCACAGCTGACAGGTATAATTATCACGTGCCTTAATCGAATTACTCTTCTCTATCCATCTCGGGTCTTCATACCCTGTTTGTCTCTCGTCAACAGAATTAATTGGTGTTTTAACCAAGTCTGGTATTATAATCTGTTCGAGACGCCCTTCCTCAATTTCAAAAGAAGGTCTGTCGTTCTTCTGATAATTAATTGATATGTTTATCATGAATGATGTTATTTTAATTAGGAATTAATTCTTTCGAAGATTAAATGTGAAAGATGAGGGAAGGATTTTTGGTAATGTTTTTTTGCCCCTGTTGGTACAACTATTCTTCTTATTGCCTCACATCCAATAAAAGCATCCTCGTCAATGATGGTTGTTGAGGAAAGAAACTCTATTTTGTATAAATTGATACATGACGCAAAAGCGAATCCGGCAATAAAAGTAACCGATCTTGGAATAATAACAGATAATAATCCGCTACTACAAAATGCACCAGAGCTAATTCTTAAAACTGAATATGGTATAGAAATTTCTTTCAATGAGTAGCATCCATAAAAAGCTGATAGTCCAATATACTGGACAGTGTTAGGGATCTCAACATGTGTCAAAAGAGAAGGTCTTACGTCAATACTCATATTTTGATACAATATGGCTCTATCTTCAAATACTTTATCGCATATAACAACTGTTCCTTTTTTAATAATAATTTCTTCTTTCTCCCAACTATTTTTGCAACTTAGTAAATGTCTTCCGTCGCTACTATATATGCATCCTTGTTCATCTTCTACTCCTCGTTCAAAACGACTGTTTGTCCCGTCTGTAATTAAAGATTCTTCAATTAATAAATGACTATACTGAGGAATCATATTTGCGAAACGTTCTTTTTGTCCATCTGGAATTATTATTTCAGATATTGTCGGAGAGCTATTGGTGGTAAATGCATCTTTCCCAATGGATATAATACTATCAGGAAGCCAAATTCTATTGGGCGGACCTGCAGCACAGTTGCAAAATGCAAAATCACAGATGACTTTACACCCACGCCTTATATGGCAATCATCTATATGGTAAACAAAGTAATCATAGGCTTTTAAAAGCTTTTGACCACTATTGTCATAGATGACAAGATTTGTTTCATCTTTGATTGAGTCCTTTAATTCATCTTCAGAATAAGAAGTCAACGATATAACTTTATTATCTTCGCTATTCACATCTTGAAATAAAATATTATCATATACATCAAAGTAAACTCGACAGAGAAAATCTATTGCATCATTAATTGATGAAAAAGAATCGTCTTCACTGATAAAACGCGCCCTATAATTCTTTGTTACATAACATATACCTGATAAATAGTGGCTATAATAATAGCGATTAGTCGGTTTATAAACATCAAATACTAATCCTCCAAGAATCTTCTTTAGTTTAGATAGATCCACGCCAATCCCTTCACCTGCCATACCATAGTATTTTGTACACACAGCATCTTTAAGTATCTCTCTTAATTGTGAATTCGTAACTAATGACAAATATTTATCAGACACAAAATAATCTATATCATGCAGATAATTTGGGGCTTCTAATTCTATTTGCTTTTCATTTTTATCCAATGTATAAATCCAGGAGTTGTCATTGCCTAAAACCACCTTAAAATAATCTTCTGTTCCCTTCGGACAAATAATAATATCAACACATTTTTTCCCATGACTTAATTCTACATGAGGAACATAAGGATTTACCAAAGGTGCCGGCATCGTCTTTCCTATATCAAAAGCTTTCTCTCCAACGGTCTCAATTCTAGATAAAAAAGTTAAAGTAGTCAAATTTACACATTGTCCAAAAACATAATTGCCAATCTTTTTTACAGACAAAGGAATTGTCATATTTTCAACATGTCCACATCCTACAAATGCATAATCCTTTATTTCTTCCAAACCATTTGGAAGGTATATTGTTTTTAACTTGTTAAAGCCAATATGGCTACCCCATTCTTCATCGTATCCTATATTATCATCAAAAGCAGCCTCTTCGATAATCTTACAATTCTCGTTAACTCGGTATTCTTCTTTATCTGACCAATAAGGGAAACGATAAAGAATTGTTTTATCTGAGGAATATACGACTCCGTCATCGACAACTATATCTCCTTCAAATATGTTATTTCTAGTTTCTACATCCAAGTACTTATTGTCCGAAGATTTATTATTGTCCTCAATACTAAGATATTTCTTAGACCCCATAGGGACACTAATATAAATACCTATTAACGCAAGATCGTCAAAATTATATTGTATATGTTTTAACTTAATAACCCACAAATATTCAGCCGTAGAAAAACATCCAGGAACAATTAGTTTTACCTGTTCTGGTACATCAAAATATGTATCTTTTTTATTCTTGGGGTAATAATACAACACCCTCCGATCATATGAGAAAAGTATATTGTCATCTACATCAAACATGGAGCTATTGCATTCTATAGACGATAATCTTGTTCCAACAAAAACAGATTTGCCAATTTGTTTTAAAGACTTCGGCAAATAAATCGAAGTTAAATTTTTGCAAAACATAAATGCTTCGTCACAAATAACCTCTGTACCCTCTAATACTCTATAAAATGTAGGGAAACCAGTTTCTTCTTTTGATATATTACCCCAACGTAACAATATTTTTTTATCTGGAGTATATTCCACTCCGAATTTGTCTACATATTTGTTTGATAAAGAATAGTAACGGTCTCTGTATTTTTTTGTTTTCTCAGGTGAATAATTTGAATTTAAAGAGGCAATTATCGGATATTGAGACTTTGCACTATTCACTACATAATGAAGGAAAGCAACTATAAGTTTATTGATTTCTATATCACTAAAAGACATAAGGACTTTAAAAACATCACTATCATTAATGTTTCTATAGTCATACTCCGAGAACAACAAGTGATCTGTTGTACAATAGTCATCAAATAAACCGTATTTCAATGATATTGATTTAAGAGAAAGCAATATTGATACCAACGAAAAGTCATCAATATGCTCATCGAAATCATTCTCTGTTCTTTGTGGATGGCGGAAATCGGGCGAGCCAAGTTCACGGGCTTTTTGGCCTTTCATGGCAGGAACGTACATGCCATCGTAATCGACGATGACAAGCGTACCGTCTTCACGGACTAAGATGTTGTCTGGTTTCAAGTCACCATGAGCAAAGGGTTGGGGAATGAGCCACTGAGTAAGTTGACTGAAACGGTAGGCAAGCATCTCCAAGGCAAACTTGTCGTCAAGATTCGCACGAAGATATTTATCCAAAGTCATGCCTTCCACCCAATCCATTAGCAATACAGGGAATTCAGTTTCGTTGGTTTGGTCTGTATCAACAAATAGCTCTTTGTCCAAATAGCGGACAGAAGTTAGATAGGGAGAAGAAACATTTTTTAGTTCTTCTGTAATCTGGTGGTAAGCCTCTTCGCGTCCTTCTTGTTCTTTGGTGAAGCACTTCACGGCATAGTATTTCTCGTCTCGCTCGTCTTTCATCTTGAAGACCACTGCAAAATTGCCGCTTGTCATTACTGGTAAACCGTCATCATCCAATACAGGTCGTAGATAATTCAATTGTTCAAAGTTATCTTCTGCGGCCTTAATAGCTTCAACGTATTCAGAAATAAGAGGATAGTTCATAGGCTAAAATTTTCTACGCAGCAAAGATACAAATAAAATTTTGTAATCAAAAAGCTTTTCCGTTGAATTTTTCTATTTTGCTTTATCACAAGGCTTGCGGAGCACCTGCAGGGCGGGAAAGGAACTCTTGCCCTGTTCTTTTCTGAAAAACACAAGACGAGGCACTGACAACACTCTTTTCTATTCGTTTTTTCGCCATTCGTACCTGGTACGGATGCAAAATCGTACCTGGTACGGATTTGCTGTTAATGGGTGTGTGTTCTACAACTTTGTATCTGGTTGTTTATCAATGTGTTAACGCAAAAACCGTACCAGGTACGTACCTGGTACGCGTACCTGGTACGCGTACCTACTACGTACCAGGTAAATTCTGTTTCATTGTCGTACTTTTGCCGTCGCAATGAGGATGCAACGGCGAGTGTGGGCTGCGGCTCAGCATAGCTCGAGCGAGCTCGGCTCTGCGTTCGCCTTGCACCACACTTGCACCCAGAAACCACACGGATGAAAGACCGGTCCATCGACAGTGCGGTAATAACCTTTTAAAACAAAACAAACGAAATGAAAGAAAGAATAAAGAACCCGTGGCTTCGCTGGCCATTCCCGAAGCCGAAGAACCTCGAGCAATGGTGGTGGTTGTTCACCGTCGCAGCAATCTCTGTGCCTTATCTGTACATCGTGTTATTCTCAATCATTCTGAAGCCATGAAGAAGCGTTTAACAGCTGAGCAGTGGCAACAGGAGTTTCGCCAACTGCTGAACGTGACCATCGTCACGTTCCACTATCGCAAGAAGGACCGCACGTTGCGCAAGGCAACCGGCACGACATGCCTCGACTATGTGCCCAACGACTTTCAGCCGAAAGGCACTGGTGGTCCGGCGCCAAAGGGGCAGGTGCGCTACTATGATTTTACTGTAGGTGGCTGGCGAACCCTGCGCCTGGCTCATGTGACAAGCTATTACCTCCCCTGACGGGGAGAGGTTTAGAACGGTTGAGAACGGTTGAGAACGGTTAAGAACGGAACACCCAACGGTAGGGGCAGACCCTATTGCTACCCTCCTTCGGAGGGGCTGGGGGAGGTCGTCTGCCCGAACAAGAAGGGGTCGCTGCGCGAGAAATTTATCAAAAATTTAATTCAAAATCTAACAAAATGTTTTTGCTCCACGGATTACACGGATTCTCACGGACACTCGGATGAGACGAAGGAAAAAGGACCTTGGAGGGCGATTCCGCAAAAAGAAGAATTTCTGGATAATTAACGGCTAATTAATGGGAATTATACGTTGCGCCGCAGGCAGAAAAGTAAACCCTGCATTATAGCCGCCCCTTATCAAGGGGCTCTAAATCTGTTCGATAAAAAATCTGCGTAAATCTGTGGAATCTGTGGAGAAAACTTTTCCGATTAAAAATCAATTATCAATTATAAATCTATGATTGCAATAAAGCCTAATCACGAAGATTTCAAGATGATGCGGGAACTGGTGAGAGACTTTTCCATGAAAGTGAAATACATTGGTTTCCCCGCCAATCAACTGCTGTTCTGCCAACAGCTTACCGATGTACTCTTTTGCTACGGCATAGATTCCTCCATACGCTTTGGTTGGAACGCTCGGCACACCGAGCATGTCGCGACGCTCTTTCTCGCCTACTGGGATCCAGAGAAGCCGACGTCGGCCAGTGCTCTCGCCAGCACTCTCATTGAAGTGAGTGCTGTTGAAAACACCCTTGAGAGCCGAATGGAACTATCCCGATTGGTACTGAGTTTCCTCAATGCACTGGAGCGCGGTTTGTACCCTGATGCATTGTATAACAATTAATCTTTGAAATGTATGATACAACAAGAAGAACGCTGGCACAAGTGTGAAGTGCCGTATACACGATACGAAGTGAGCAACCAAGGCCGTGTGCGAAACGCGCACACCGGCCAGGTGCTCCGGCCACGCAAGGTTTCTCGTGGTTATCGGAAAGTTACGCTGTTTTATAAAGGTCAGCAAAAACATTGTTTAGTCCACAACCTCGTGGCCACAGCCTTTGTGGAAGGCTGGCGCGAAGGGTTGGAGGTGAACCATAAGAACGGCGTGAAGACCGACAACCGAGCCGAGAACCTGGAGTGGGTGACGAGCAGCGAGAACAAGCAACACGCTCGCGATGTGCTATTGATTGACGTGAAGCCCGTTGCCTTGCTCGACGAGCGCGGCCACCTGCAATATGTCTTCAATAGTGCCAGTGCATGTAGTAGGATGATGGGTGGCAGAGTGCGCAATCATATCAGGATGAAACACCGCTTCCACGGCTATCGCCCTCTCTACATCTCCGTGCCGATGTATCGCGAGATCGTGCATCTGGTTGCTGTACATCACTACACCCTGCATTCAGCGTGGGTAGAAGCCAACACCAACCTCTTTTTGCGAAACAACGACCATGAGTACTGCAAACATTAAAGCTATAGTTCTTTACTGCGAACAGCTGAACCTCATACGCAGCTACACCTTCGAACAGCTGGGCCATCTGCTCTCGGCACTCATCCGCAATGCCGACGGCGAGGATGCCCAAGCCATAGAAAGCTCGCTGCAGGAACCCGTGCTTACGGCCTATCGCTTCATAGCTCTGCAAATAAACATCGACAAGGAGAAATATCAACAAACTTGCGAAAGACGCAGGGCAGCTGCAAACAAACGATGGGCCAAAAACGATGATGATGCAAATGCATTTTTTGCAATGCATAATAATAACAAGAACAAGAACAAGAACAAGAACGAGAACAAGAACAAGAACGAGAACAAGAATGAGAACAAGAATGAAATCAACAAGGAGTCCCTTGTTGATTCTCTAAGAAGAGATTCCTCTTCTTCTTCTGCCGTTAGCGGCGACGCTAACGGCGGCGAGGAGGATGAGGAGGATAATTTTTCAAGGATGATAAAAGAGAAATTCATGCCGTGGTGGAATCAG
>JAEEGK010004518.1_pt1 | contig 34058 bp, 19 predicted proteins | sample 8958771 | NCBI WGS metagenome assembly JAEEGK01 (sample SAMN16246547, study PRJNA631951) | gut metagenome | biome: gut microbiome; feature: rumen; material: SC-attached | host: Bos | place: Iran: Karaj | collected 2018-10 | reverse complement strand
TGCACTGGACAAGGAGTTCGACTACCGTTCCACCGCCCGCGCCATGTTTGACCAGATGCGCGGCACCCTTAAGGAAGACGGTCTTGAAGAGGCCATGATGCCTCAGCTTGACGCTCTCCAGAAGGCCCTGGAAATGGACAAGGCCACATTCCTCCGTCTCAAAAAAGAGGAGATTGTGCCGTTCATTGAAGAAGAGATCGTAGTGCGCTACTACTTCCAGGAAGCCGGTATCCGTATCCGGCTCCGTTACGACGAGCAGCTCCACCAGGCCCTCCTTCAGCCCTCCATCACCCTCCCGTAACCTCCCTCCCGTCCACCAAAATGCCGTTTTGGTGGACAAGTTGGCGTTTTGCCGGGTTTGTCCACCGAAATGGGGTGTTTTGGTGGATGGGTGAGGTTTTTTTTGTATTTTTGTACTATGTCAAAGAGAAAATCCAAGAGCCGCGGCGGCGAAAAGCGTGGCGGAAAGAAAAAAGCCCGTAAGTTTGTTCCCGAGTACATAGGAACGGCAAGAATGTCCCGTGAGGGATTCATCTTCGTGGCCGTAGAAGGCCAGGAAGAGGACATCTACGTAAAAGCGTCCAAGACAAGGGGCGCGCTGAACGGGGATATCGTCAAGGTTGCCGTGACCCAGGAGAAGGACGGCAGGGCCAAGAAGCGCAGCGGTGAAATCATTGCCATCGTGGAGCGTTCCACTAAGCCGTTTGTGGGTATCCTTCATATTGTGGGAAAGCAGGCATGGGTGCTCATGAGCTCCAAGACCATGCCGTACGACATTGAGGTTCCCGTTCCGGAAGGCGCCGTCAAGGGCATGAAGGTAGCGGCCGTAGTGGACGGCTGGGAGCGCGGGGAAAGCGCCCCTCACGGGCACGTGGTGGATATTCTTGGCATGCCCGGGGAGAACGAGACGGAGATGCATGCCATCCTGGCGGAGTTCGGCCTTCCCTACCGCTTCAGCAAGGAGGTGGAAGACGCGGTCGACGGCATTTCGGAAGAGATCACGGACAAGGACCGCGCCCACCGCAGGGACTTCCGCGGAACCCTCACTTTCACCATCGACCCTGCCGATGCAAAGGACTATGACGATGCCCTGAGCTTCCGCAAACTGGAAAACGGCAACTATGAGGTAGGCGTCCACATTGCCGATGTCTCCTGGTACGTCAAGCCCGGCAGCGCGGTGGACAAGGAGGCTCAGGAGAGGGGAACATCGGTCTATCTTGTGGACCGCACCGTGCCCATGCTGCCGGAAAAGCTGTCCAACAAGCTCTGCTCCCTGCGCCCCGGGGAGGAGAAACTCACCTTCAGCGCCGTCTTCGAGATTACCCCCCAGGCCAAGGTCTTCAACCCCTGGTTCGGCCGCACCAACATAGTCTCCGACTACCGCTTCGCCTACGAGCTGGCGCAGGAGATCATCGACGCCGGACCCAAGGAGGCGATGGAGCGGGATTTCGGGGAAGGCAGCGAATGCGGCATAGTTCCGCCGGAGGTGAAAGAGGCCATCCTTGTACTGAACGATATTGCCCTGAAGCTAAGGGAAAGGCGCTTCAAGGCCGGAGCGGTGAACTTTGACAGGCCGGAGATGAAGGTGGACATAGACGCCGACGGCAAGCCCGTGGGCGTGCACCAGAAGTTCTCCCGCGAGGCCAACTGGCTCATTGAGGAGTTCATGCTCCTTGCAAACCGCAATGTGGCGGAATACGTGGCCACCGGCGGAAAGATGGGCGGGAAAGCCCTGTCAAAGGCCAAGACCTTCGTATATCGTGTGCACGATGAGCCCAACATGGAAAAGATATCGGGCCTGAGGGACTTCGCCGGGCACTTCGGTTACAAAGTGGGCCAGCTCCAGGGAGGACGCGACGTTGCCGTGGCTCTCAACGACCTCATGAAAGAGGCCGACGGCAAGCCGGAACTGGCCGCAATCCAGATCCTTGCCCTGCGCTCTATGGCAAAGGCCTGCTACAGCACGGACAACATAGGCCACTACGGCCTGGCGTTCCGCTTTTACACGCATTTCACATCGCCTATCAGGCGATATCCTGACCTCATGGTGCACCGCCTCCTTGCCAAGTACATGGCCGGGGCCGATTCCCAGGACCTGGACTACTACACCCAGCAGTGCAAGCACGCCTCGGAGCGCGAGGTGGTGGCAGCGGAAGCAGAGCGTGAAAGCACCAAGTACAAGCTTGTGGAATTCATGCAGGACAAGATTGGCCAGGAGTTCGACGGCCATGTGTCCGGAATAACGGAATGGGGTATCTACGTTGAGATAGAGCCCACCAAGATCGAGGGCATGGTCCCCTACCGCACCATCCGCAGCGACTTTTACGACTACGACCCGGACAACTACCGCGCCGTGGGCAGGCGTACAAAACGCAAAATCCGCCTGGGAGATCCCCTGCGGATTCGCGTAAAAGGTACTTCTCTTGAGCAGAAACTGCTGGACTACGAGCTTGTAGAAGACAACATTTCCTAACAGCGGCTCACAAGGAGCTTCAAACCCTCTGAAGAGGGAATGCAACTGGCAGCAATGCGGCATGCGGGAACCAGGAGGGTCTCGCCTGCGTGGATGTGTTCGCCGTCAACTAGGCCGGAGCCCTGGACGCAGATGACCGTGAGGAAAGAGTCGTCCGTGGGCACGTCAAACGGCCTGGTAAGGTCATATAGCGTTGTTGTGAAGTACTTGCATTTCACAAGCTCCACCGGAGTATCTTTCAGAGGCTGGTAAGAGGTCTTGTAAGTGGGCAGGACACGGAAATCTATGGCCTGCAGGGCAAGCTCGGTATGCAGCTGGCGGGGCTTTCCGTCAAGGCCCGGCCGGCCGTAGTCCCAGATGCGGTAGGTAAGGTCCGATGTCTGCTGGATCTCTGCCAGAAGGCAGCCGCTGCATATTGCATGTATCCGGCCTGGGGGCAGGAAAAAGACGTCTCCGGGCTGCACCTCATATCGGGCAAGTATATCCGTGATGGTGCCGTCGGCAACGCGCTGCTGGTACTCCTCCCGGGTAACATCCCTGGAGAGGCCGCAGTAAAGGGCGGCACCCGGGGCAGCGGCAATCACATACCACATTTCCGTCTTGCCACGGAACTCGGGGCCATGGACGCGCTTTGCCATTTCATCGTCAGGATGAACCTGGATGGAAAGGTCGGAGTGTGCATCTATGAATTTTATCAGAAGCGGGAACTGGTCTCCGTACTCCTTGTAGACATGTTTTCCAAGCAGCTGCTCCTTGTACACAGAGCCCAGCCAGATGGCACTGTGACCACGCAGAGGGCCGTTATCAACCAGAGTAAGGTGCTCTCCATAACCGGAGATTTCCCAACTCTCCCCTATCTTTGGAAGGTTGCCGGAGACGCCTTTCCAAGGCAAAATTCTCTCCCCGCCCCACACCATGGTGCGGAACCAGGGAGAGAACCTGAGAGTGTAAAGCGGTGTCTCCATCCTATTTGAGCCCCCTTGCCCTCATGAGTGCTTCGGGATTGGGCTCAGAGCCGCGGAAACTCTTGTAAAGGACCATGGGTTCCTCGCTGCCGCCCTTCTCAAGGAAGGTCTCGCGGAAAGCCTTTGCGGTAGCCTTGTTGAAGACACCGTCGGCCAAGAATTTCTCCCATGCGTCTACAGCCAGGACCTCGCTCCAGAGATAGCCATAGTAGCCTGCGCTGTAACCGCTGTTGAAGATATGGTTGAAATAGGTTGTGCGGTAACGGGGGATAATCTCGTCCACAAGACCCATTTCCTTGCACACCTTTGCCTCGAAGTCGCGGATATCCTGCGGGCCGTTGAAGGCTGCAAGCTGCTCTGCGGAGAGCTCGTGCCATTTCATGTCAAGTATGGAGGCGGCGCAGAGTTCTCCAGTAGTGAAGCCCTGATTGAACTTGAGGGCTTTCTGAATCTTTGCAACAAGCTCTGCCGGGATGGGCTCCCCGGTCCTGTAGTCGTTGGCGTAGGCCGCCAGGATTTCCGGCACGAAGGCAAAGTTCTCGTTGAACTGGGAGAACATCTCAACAAAGTCGCGGGCCACGGAAGTGCCGCTGACGCTCTTGTAGTTACACTTTGTTAGGAAACCGTGAAGGGCGTGGCCAAACTCGTGGAAAGCGGTCTGGACATTGTCTATGGTAAGGAGACTGGGCTTGGCGTCGGTGGGATCCTCCCCGGGAGCCGGGAAGTTGCACACATTGACTATGACAGGACGCACGTCGCCGGCCTGGTCCCGGAAATTGTTCATCCATGCACCGCCCCTCTTGGTGGGTCTTACATAATAGTCCTTGTAGAATATGCCGATGAGGCTGCCGTCCGGCTCGGAGAGCTTCCAGGCGCTTGCGGCGGGGTTGTAAACCTCAACCTCCGGAGCGGGTTCTATCTTTATCCCGTAGATGGTCTCGGCGGCGGTAAATACGCCCTTGAGGACGCTGTCGGCCTGGAAATAGGGCTTGGTAACGCTCTCGTCAAGGGCAAATTTCTGCGCACGGACCTTTTCTGCATAATAGCTGTAATCCCAAGGCTCTATCTTGTGGCCGGCAATCTTCTGCATGTCCTTCATCTCTTCCTTCGCCTTTGCCATGGCGGCGTCCATTATGGGCTGAAGGAAGTTGTCAACGGTCTCCGGAGTTCCGGCCATCTTGTTGGAGAGCTGGTAGGCCGCAAAGTTGGGATAGCCAAGAAGCGCGGCCTGCTCTGCACGCAGTTTCAGAATTTCCAGGACTATTGCATTGTTGTCCTTGTCGTTTGCGTTGTTTCCGCGGGAGCTGTAGGCCTTGAACACCTGCTCGCGTTTTGCGCGGTCCGGGCAGGAGCTCATGAAGTCGTAATACTCGCTGACGGTAATTCCGGTCGCATCCTTGAACGCGTTGTTCTCTGCCAGGAGGTTCTGACCGAACTTCTGGGACAGGGATGCCAGGCGGGTGGAAATCTCCGCAAAGCGTTTCTTGCCCTCTGCATCCAGGCCCACGCCGTTACGCTCGAAGCTCTGGTACAGTTTCTTTGTGACCATCTGCTGCTCGCGGGTAAGGCCTTCCATATTGTCATAAACGGCCTTTACGCGCTTGAACAGGTCCTCGTTCATGAGTATCTCATTCTCCGCCTCGGTAATGAGGGGCATCACTTCCTCCTCTATGGCCTGCATCTCGGGCGTGGAATCGCTCTCCGACAGGTTGAAGAACACGCCGGAAACCTTTGCCAGGAGTTCCCCCGCACGGTCATATGCCGCAACGGTGTTCTCGAATGTGGGGGCTTCCTTACAGTCTATGATTGCCTGGATATCTGCCTTCTCCTGCTTTATGCCCTCCTTGAATGCCGGGAGGTAATGCTCTGTCCTGATCTGTGAGAACGGTGCCGTTCCGTAAGGGGTGTCCCATTCCTGGTAGAATGGATTCTTTTCTGTACATGCCATAGCCATAAGTGCCGTGCAAGTTAAAACAAACAGTTTACGCATCTTGTATTTGAGTTTTTGTAAAAGGTTCGGTTTTATTGGCCGAACCTTCCACGTTATTTGCTTTGTAGTGCCGTTTTATGTAAATGGTTCGGCAAAAAATACCGAACCTTTTACATTTAATAGACCTTCACTGAAGTTTCCGGAGCATCCACCAGGGTAAACTGGGCCGCACCGGAGTAGATTGTCATGATACCGGTTATGTCGGCCGATTTGCTTCCGGAGAGAAGTCCGGCGTCAAGGACTTGGTCTGCGAACTTGGCGTACCCGCTGGTTCGCACCTGGATATCCGTGGAGCCAAGTTTGAAGTAGTGGGAGACGTAGTTCGCGGTGGCATATTTCTTCATCACCTCTTTATATGTCAAGTCTGCATCCATGCCAAAAGCTTCGATTCTGCTTTCCTGTGCGGTACCGGTAAGGGCCTTGCGCACCACGAAGCAGACAGATCCGGGGCCGTAACGGGTAGCACCGGAGCCAACTTCTGCCTGGTCAAGGGCGCCGCTGTCCAGCATTTCAATGTACTTTGCCTTAGACAGCGACCATGTCTTGATACCCCATGTGGACTCAGAGAGGAACACGCGGTTCTCCGGGTTGGCGCTCTTGTGAGGAAGGTTGGGGTTGGGATAGACCAGTGCAAAAATCTGGTTTCCGTACTTGAGGCCTTTGATGGTGACAAGTTTGCCCCAGAGTTCTCCGGTAAAACCGGCGGAGATGGCTGCCTTTACTTTAGCCTCATCGACAACCTCTGGAGCAATTGGAGTTCCCACCTCTCCTTTAAAGACATGCTGGTCGATGATGGTCTGAAGGTCTATGTACGATGTCTCGTACTCGTTGCTGGAGGTCTCGTCAGCAGCCAGGCCAAGCTGAGGCATACCGTTATATGCGCCAAGCGTGAGGTCGTCACAGTACACATAAAGTGTCTGGCCAAGAGCGTACTCGCTGTAAAGGGAGGACTTGCCCAGTTTGAGGTCGATACCACCGGTTTCATCCTGGATGTACACTTCACGGTAAATATTGCCGGTGACATCCGAGGAAATGACTTTACCCTTTATCCAGACATTGCCGCTTACGGAAAGAGGAGTACCCTTGTACAGGGTCTTAAGCTCCTTGATAGTCTTGTAGCTGCCGATGGCCGGAGAGTTGGGGGGTAGGTTGGAATCTGTGTATGGAACGTACTGTGCCGACGGCTTCGGATCACCAAGCACTGGCTGCCATTCTTCTATCAGACTCCGGCAGGAAACGAGGGCGGCTGCTGCCGCAAGGATTACGATAATCTTTTTCATGGCTCTTAGAATCTGAAGTAAATGTTAAGCATGTAATTGGTTCCCGCCATATAGAAATACTTGGGGTCGAAACGGTAGAAACGTTCCTTGGAGACGGTGTTGTCCACAAGTCTTGTCTGCTCATAACCGCCTGTCTTCACACTTCGGTTGTTAAGAAGATTCTTTCCGTTGAAGGAGAAGCCAAGCTGGTACTTTCTCTGAATAAACCAGGATTTACCCACGGAAATGTTGAAAAGCACCGCCGGGGCAAATCTCTCCTGCTCTGTCATGTATTCAATCTCCTCGTTTGTAATTGCATTGTCCAGACCAGCCACGGCATAATCTGTACGGTACAGAGGGTTCATGTCAAGATATGCGCGGTCGAAGTACTCTACGTCCCCGTCTATGAACCAGTAATTGTGGTTCCAGGCCAATCCCAGGGAAATGGCGGTCTGGGGAGTAGTGGGTACGTAATGCTGCTTTTTGGTGCCATCCATCAGATTGGTCTGTGCCCAATAGCGCACTGGGACAACAGTAGAATTAGTCCAGCCGTCAGGGGAGATTATGGGGTACTGGATTATTTCTGCATTATTGTCTACGGTCTGGGTCATCACAGGGTTGGAAGTATATACATACTGGCCATACGCGACAACGCCCTGCAGACTTAGGTCAGGGATAATATAGGTAGGGAACTTGAATCCGAGTTCAACACCCATATGCCTCTGGTTTATACCGCTCAGTGCGAAGTTGGAGAAAGCGTTCTGAAGGTCATCGAACGCACTCATTACCTTGCTCTGATCCTTGATTGTAGTGTAGTATGCGGTTGCGCGTACGTTTATCCCCTGGGCGCTATACTGCCAGTTGACATCGGAAGAGAACGTCTTCACGGTCTTGAGATCCTGTACCATGGAGTTGCGGGTACGCGGACTCAGGAACACCTGGTTGAATTTGGGCGCATCGGAGAAATAACCCACATTGGCGTACATGCGGCGGTTGCCGCCTATGACATAATTGAGGTTGAGTTTACCTGCATACGTGATGAACTTTGCCACATTGGACTTTCCGTAGGAGGTCTCTGCGGTGGGTTCTATGCCTTCATTTATCCATTGAGCTGCCATGGCGTCGTTCTCCGGCTGCCCGGGGAAGAGACCCTTTCTCATGAGGCCTTCCCTCCAGAAACTCTCATAGCCCAGACGTCCGCCGGCGGCAATGCTGAGTTTGCCAAGGACGGTGGTTCCGGTGACCCAGCCGCCAAAGCTGCGAACTTTGGCCATGTAGTCATATCCGTATTTGTCTCCCTCGTGAAGGGTACGGGCCTGACCGTTTGCAAGATAGTAGTCAAGGTCATTCTGGAGTTTGTAAGGAGTTGCGGCAAACTCACGCTCGGCAAAATTATCCACATCCACAAAGTACTCGCCACCAAGGAGATCGGCCACCTTCTTATAATACTCGGTATTATTGATTCTGGCGCTGAGGCCACCGGCCACATCCACATTGGCGAGAGGACGATACTTGAAGGAGTAAGCCATATTGAGATCACTCTGGTCTACGTGACGCTGCTCCTGAATATACTTGGAACGGCCACCCTGAAGGTAGTTCACGTTGTAGAGGCGGTCCCAGTTAATGTGAGTAAGCTCCGGGTACTGCCCTGAGTGCTGCCATACCCACTGGCTCCAACCGTACTTCATGGGGTTGTTACGGTTGAGGTCGTCATTATACACACCGCCTACAGTCCCATAGAAGTAGCTTGGAAGGTTGCGGTAGTAGTCCGGACGCGGATCCTGGGCATCGTACCAGTCAAGGGCGGTGTAACCGTTCTTGCCAAAACGATACAGCAAAGTAAGGTTGCTCTCGAATTCCTCGCTGGGTTTGTACTCCCATTTCACAAAAGCGATGGGCTCGTTGGTCTTGCGGACACGGGCATTGCGGACCTTGCCGCCCTGGTAACCCCAGTTGCTATTGTACATGTTGTCACCCATGAGATCATACACCTCCTGGGTGGATGCATTCTGTGCGCCTCGCTCGCCGGGAGTGGCGAAGAAGACGAAACTGAGCATATTGGCATCGTCAAAGACCTTGTCTGCAGCAAGGTAATAGGCAAGAGACTTATAGTAAACACCGTCTATCCAGTCGTTGCCGCCAAGACGGGCGCTGACGTTTACGGCGAAAGCCCAGCCATTGTCCTGCATGCCCGTGGCATAAGAGCCCATAAGACGCAACCTGTACAGGGTGCTGTTGGTAAGAACGCTTCCGCGAAGGCCTTTACGCATCTGTGATGCGGTACCGAATATATTGGTGGCTCCGTTATATCCGCCAAAGCCAAAATCTGCGAACTCAGCGCCGTTTACCGTGTCCTTGCTGCGGGTGGCCTCGTTAAGGCCGCTCCACAGGGAGAAAGGACCGTAACCGGTAATTGCGTCATTCAGCTTTACGCCTGCAAGATAAACTTCCTGGCTCTCTGAGGCATAACCGCGGGCGCGGAAACGCACGGAGGAGAAATTGTATCCGGCGATATTGTTGAATACGTCGTTACTGCCGAAAAGGATTGTGGGGTTGTCGTTGAAGCCGCTGTCGTCCATATCGTAGGCAGCGAATGAATCATCGTCAAGGTCGGTCACGTGCTGGATTGAGGTAAGGCCAACATTGAACAGGTTCTTTACCAGGCCGTCAACAACGGCAAAATCTATCTGGGTCTCCAGAAAATCTGGGGCTGTGACAACCAGTGAGTACATGCCGTCCGGAAGCCCTCTGAAAACGAACTCGCCATCCTTGTCAGAAACCGTTGTCCCAATGGTGGCGGCATCTTTCAGAAGCACCAGTTTGGCTTTCTCAACTCCCTGACGCCCGTTACGGTTTATGACCGTTCCCTTCACGCCTCCAGTCTGTGCAAACAGGAGGGCTGCAGAAAACATGGCCGCTATAGTGAGTAGGATTCTCTTGGCCATAAGCTATTTCTTTTTGATTATTATATAAGTGGGATAGTGGTCCGAGTATCCGCCTACGAACGCACCGTTTGAGAAGGTGCGGAACGGAGTACCCTTGTACTGGCCGGTCTGGTTGGTCATGAAAGGCTTGTTGAAGACACGTCCGTAGAACTTCTTCTTGGTAATCTTCTGGATCTGGAAGGTCCCCTTAGGGGCATGGGCCAGTGCATTGTTGACCAGGATGCAGTCATAGATATTGCCTTCTCCCCTGTAATACAAAGAGCTGTAACCAGCGTCAAGCATGCTCCAGAAAGGCGCAAAGTAATCCTGATCTGTTACTTTGTTTATATCCTTCTGACCATGCATGTACTTTGCCATGGAAGGGTCGTAGGGGTTGTCGTTCATGTCGCCCATAATCACGCACTTGATGCCGGGATATTTCTGCATCATCTTGCGGGAGTGCTCGTAGGCGATCTCTCCGCCGCGGGCGCGGTTGTCGGCGCCCTTGCCGCCAAGACGGGACGGAAGGTGGCATACGTAAAAGGCAAAATGCTCGCCGTCGATTATGCCGTGCACCATGAGGATGTCACGGGTGCGGAAGTCGTCCTGCTCCTCCTTGGTCATGTCGAACTTGATGGACGACGGGGCGAAGGTGAAGGGAATGGACTCGCTCTCCACCAGGGTCATCTTGGTGGGATCGTAAAGCAATGCGCAGTCCACGCCTCGGCGGTCCGGGCCGTCATAGTGGACAATCTGGTAATTGGCCTCGGCGATTGCGGGTTCCATCACCAGGTCTTCCAGGACATGGCGGTTTTCAATTTCCGATACGCCAAGCACCGTATGCCATACGCCATTGTCCTTCTTCATGGACTGGATTACGCGAGCCATGTTGCGGAGCTTCTTGGCATACTTTTCCGGAGTCCACTGATTGGCACCGTCAGGAAGGTACTCATAGTCGTTCTTCCCGTCATCGTGGAAAGTGTCGAAGAGGTTTTCCAGATTGTAAAAGCCAATCACGTGGGAACGGTTCTTCTTCTGTGCATCCAGATTAAGCGGAAGCAGCAGGAGAATGGCCAGAAGAGTGATCAGGTATTTTTTCATATGGATCTGATATTAATTGCTGTGTCTATTTCCACCATGAGAGTACTGTAGACTCCACGGCATCGGCGGTTTCCTTGCCAACTGCTGTGACAAGGTTGGGGAAAAAGTCTATACCTGTCTTTTCCTCCAACTGGTCAATGGACATAATATACTCCTTGTAATTGCCTTCGGAGATGTTGGAGGTGTGGGGAAGCAGGAATCCCGCAGACATATAGCCCTTTGTACCTGTGGCGGCCGACTGGCTTCCACGGTACAGCAGAGCCTTGAAGTAGTAGGTGGGAATCTTTACGGCAAAGCCGCTCTTTGTTCCGCTTGTGGTTGTGGAATTGTCAAACAGACAGCCTGTAACCACGTATAATGTATCCGACTTGTCCGAGTAATTCCTCACTGCCTGCTCCAGGTTAGCCCAGATCCCGCAGTTGAAATCATAGTCCTGAGGAGTCATATTGGTAGGGACAAAGGTGGAGATGTTTGCCGATTCCGGTTTAAGCCGGTCTGCCGACGGCAACTGATGGCCACGGGTCCAGCCCCCGCCATATGAGCCCTGGACGATATTGGGCTGTATGGAAACGGGCAGAAGGGCATCGTAACCCCAGGCGTTGGTACGGCTTCCGCTTCCCCTCAGAGACTTGTTCAAGGGATATGCGACCCATAGGGACATGTGCTCATCGTAATCCCAGTAGCAGGACCAGTTGCGGGTGCCGTCGACACCTTTGGACGAGTATTTTCCGCCCGTCATGCTATGGACAAGTACATCGCGCCCGTCTCCGGCCTTGCATGCCGGCAGTTCAAGCCAGTCCATAGGTGCCACATCATAACCATATTGCCCGATACTCTGCTGCTGTTCATCCTTCCCCAACTGCTTTATCACCGCTGTTGCTCTGACGCCGCCGGATGTGGCAAGGGCCAGGGTAACGCTGCGTGAAGCTCCGGGGTTCTCCCCATAGCGGAAACGAATATCGCCCTTGGAGCCGGTGCCTTGGGCGGGCTCAAGCGTAACCCAGGGTTCCACATCGGCAGGGTATTCCGTTTGCAGTGTCCACTCCCCGGAGGCAGTTACGGACACAAACATGCTGCCCGCCCCTGGTTCAAGGGTGGTTTTTCTGGGGACGACTGTTTCCTCCACCATATCATCGCCACCGCTTCCGGAGGTGCCATAAAGCAGCTCCGGAAGCTTGTCGCAGGAAGATATGCAGGCAGCCATAGCCAATGCCATGGCTGCCTTTAGGAGTTTAGACATGAACTTACTCAAAGAAGACTTCTACATTTACCAGACGGGTCTGGCCGGCAGCAGCCTGCAGAATGACGGTGCTTGCACTTCCTTCCCATTTGATGGTCTCGTCAGATTTGGAAGCAACCGCAGTACCTTCTGTGCCCTCAACTCCTGTCATGTCAAGAATGTACTTGCCATTATCCAGATTGTTAGCCTTGAAGGAAAGGGCCTTGATGGTCTTTCCTGAAGGGGCTTCAATGAAGAACACTGCGCTCTTATATACCCTCATGCTGTACTGGTCAGGAGTGACAGGATTTGAAGTGCTCTTATACTTGTAAGTGGCCACCTTGAATCCCTCAACAGTTGCAGAGAAGCCATTCTTGAGCACATCGCCACCGTTATCCTCTGCAAAAGAAGTCTCGTTGTTGAGTGGTATGACTATGGAACTGGCATTGCCGGAACTTGCCTTGGCCTGGACTATCATAACCTCGATTTCCTTGGTTGCCACGTCTGCATCTGTCTTCACGATGAGATTATAGGTCACGACATTCTCCGTATCAGTATTGGCGGGGAAAGTTGCAGTGATCTCTCCGGCGCCCTGACCTGAAGCGGGAGACAGAGTCAAAGCGTTAATGGCAGTACTGGCGGTCCAGGCAACGTTGCCGGTAACCTTGATCACCGCGCTGGTTGCACTTGCAGAAACGCTAATCTGTGCCTTCTCAACGCCGAATACGGGACCCTGGTCAATGCTGGTCTGGCCGTTAAGGCTGTAGATATAAGCCTCCTTGCTGGAGGTCTCGGGGGTTCCGCCATAGTTGGTGAGCTTACCGCAGATAATCACTTCGTCACCTACGGCAACCTGGGCATCTCCGTCTACCCAGGCACGATTGCCAAGATAGTAGACGCTATATACCTGGAACTGGGTTCCGTTGGTAGAACCGTCTTCGGAGATGTAGAAAGTAGCAGTGCCATACTGGGCGCTGAAGGTGTATTTTACAGAGGAAATCTTGCCCTTAACGTACACATCGTCAGTCTTGCCCTTGTCTTCAAGTGCGGCAGCCACGTCGGAAGCGGCCTTGGGGTTATAAGGACTCTCAAGTGTGCCGTTGCCGGTTGCAGTCTCATCCTGGGTCTGACCTTCGGTGAAGGAAAGAATGTAGGCATTTACGACCTCGTGCTGCTGTTTGTTAGCATAGTATTCATACTTGCCGGCCAGCGTTACGGTACCGCCGTCCTTAATCTTGGAGCTCCACTCTGACTTGTTGTCAACGCTATAAACGTAGATAAGACCGGTTGCGTCAGTGAGGTCGAAGCTGCAGTAATTGGCGTTGAAGCCGGAGACCTTACCGGAAAGCTTGTAATAGTTATCCTTGTCGGCAGCAGCGATGAACTCTGCAACCGTCTTAGCGGGAACATTGTTGTAGTCGATTTCCTCGCCGCCCTGTACGTCAAGGATGTAGCCGTTTACCATTTCAGGAGTACCGTTGTAATCCTTGAATACGCCAGCAATGGTGACGATGCTACCCTTCTTGACCTTATCCTGAACGGCAGACCAGTTGGATACACCGTAAATCTTAACTGTACCGGTAGCATCCTTGAGGTCGAAATTGCCATACTGGGTATTGATACTGCCGGTAACTTCACCGGTAAGCTTATAAGGAGTCTTGGTATCTGCAAGTGCAATGAATTCAGCAACGGTCTTGGCCTCAGCCTTGGAGTAGTCTACCTCCTGACCACCAGTTGCCACGGTTTCACCATTGAGACTGTAGAGATAAGAACCCTTCTGTACTGTCTCCGGAGTGTTGCCCATATAGTTCATGACCTCGCCATAAACCACGGCCACATCACCTACAGCAATCTGGGTGTTGCCTTCCTGCCACTTCTTGTTTTCAAGATAGTAAACCCTGTAAGCAACAAACTTGGGGTCGGTGGCGTTTCCGTCATCAGTAATGGTGAAGTTGCCATTGCCGTATTCCGCTCCGAAGGGCTCCTTTATGGAAGCGATCTTGCCCTTTACATAGAAAGGACCAACCTTATCGTACTCAGTAGTGCTGGTCCATGTGAGCCTTGATACAACTTCAGCAATCTGGGCCACATTGTACGGCTTTTCCTTGGAGCCGTCGCCTTCTTCAGCAACGAATGTGCCCTGGCTGCCCTTCTGCTTTACCTTCAGGGTTGCCTTGACCATGCCGCCGCCGGCAGCAAAGACGATATCAATCTCGCGGTCAAAGCCGGTATTCTCTTCAACGGACACGGAAACGGTCTGAGGATCCTTGGATGCATTGCCGCTTTCCTGACCAAGGGCTACCCACTTGCCGGCAAGGTCTGTGGTAACGCTCCAGTTAAGGGTAGCATTCAGAGTAATTGTCTGGGAGCCCTCTCCTGCCTCAAAATTGAGTTCGGTAGGATTGATATTGATCATGGGGGCACCAAGTTCCTCAATCACTTCGCAGGACGCGAATGCGAAAGCACCCGCAATCACTGCCATGAATAAATTTCTCAGTTTCATAATATAGAATTAGTGTTGATTGTTTCTGATTCACAAATATAACAATCTTTTTCGGTTATTCAATTTTTACATAGTAAAAACGGCCCCCGGTCTCAAAAAACCGGGAGCCGTTTCCAAAGTCAGATTAAAAGCAATTGCTACTGTAGCTCAAGAGTCTGCATTTTGGTGTCATACTCCTGGAAGCTGGCACCTACAGAGATGGATCCGGCAGAGGTTAAACTGACCTTTGAACGAGGTATAGCCAGTTCTACATAAGCCTTGGTACCATCAGTGGAGTCAACTGTGCCCCAAGTAGTCAAAGTACAGTCTGCGGAACCATTAACTGTACTTCTTGGATCCACACCTTTGATAAACGTTACAGGGTCGGAATCAGCTACGCAAGGATAAATAACGGCGTACTGCTCAAGACCGGGCACATTGCCATGTGCACTGCCAGTGCTACCATCTTTATCCGTGTCGAAACCGATATAGAAGTATGAGTTAGGTTTCTTTGCATCGGTGATGAACTTGGAAGTAACCAATTCAAAGTAGAAATATACATTGTCGGCATCAGACGCGACCTTCCATTTGTTGATTCTGGTATTATCGCCACCATTGTTGCGGGGTGTTCCCGAATACGCCTCTATTCCCTCCCATTCGGAGAAGTCTCCATCGATGGCGAAGCTGGGGGCTTCAGGGCCGGGGACTTCGGCTTCTTCCTTGGAGGCCTGGATGCCGAAGATGATGGCCCTCTTGCCATTGTTGGTTCCTTCGTAGGTCTCAACAGTGACATGGGTATCCTGAGAAAGGGCTCCGCCAAGGTTGAAGGCATACTTGTCACTGTCAGCAACAGTGATGGTATAAGGGCTGCTGCCAGTTGCGCCATCATTTGCTGCGATGTCCACAGGTATCACGTTGCTGCCCAGCGTGAGCTTGAGTGATGCAGGACTGCCTTTCCAAGCTACGGCATAGAAGGATACGGACTTGGTGCCGGCAGGAAGAGTGACAGTTGCGCTGCCAAACTTGGAGCTGGTGCCAAGTTTGAGGGTAAAGACGTCCGCAGTACCGTTAACGGTGGCTACGCCGTCAGTGTAAGCACTGCTCACGGTGACTATGCCGTCCTTTACATTGGTGTCATACTCACCAAGTTCTGCCGGAGGATTGGCTGAACCATTTGCTGCGCCGATGGTAGGAGTGTCGAAGATGACAAACTTCTCGGCTCCGTCGGTTTCGCGGCCCCAGGACTTGCCGTCAGGGATTTCTATCGGAGCTGTAAGGTTGTCCACCAAATCTACCACGGTTTCACCCTTCTTGAGGGCAATCTTGAAGCCCTTGTCGGCACTGCCGCTCAAACCAAACTTAGGGCCGTTGGCGGCATCGGTCTGCTTGCAGGTGAACACAGCATAACCCTTTGCAGGAACCTTTGCGAGGGCGGCAGGGATAGAGAAGGTATCCTTCTCACCTTCTTCGCCGTCGTTCTTGAGGATTATCCAGCCAGTCATATCCACCTCTGCATCGGTGGCGTTATAGATTTCGATCTTCTTATTCTGGCAGTCGAACTCGTTTAGATACAGCTCGGGAACTACCTCTGCAGGAGTAGCCTCGGTTACGCCGTTGAGGCTGTACAGGTAGGCCTTCTTGGAAGCAGTCTCATAGAGCCCGTTGTAGATGGTGTACTGGCCCTTGAGGATGACATCGTCACCTTCCTTGACGGTACCCATGCCTTCTTCCCATTCCTTGTTCTCCAGCCAGTAAACGCTGTAGGCCTCGAAGTCGTGAGCGTAGTCAGTGGTCTTCTTCTTGTCCTCAGTGCCATTAAAGGTGCCGTCCTCGGAAATCCAGAAGATAGCGGTGTGGTACTGAGCGGAGTACTGTGAGTAAACAGCAGAAACTTTACCCTTTACGCAGACGTCAGGAATAGCGAGCGTGCTTCCGGCCTCACTGGCTGCCTTGACGGCGGCCTGGGTGTCGTCGATAAACTTCTGTGCACCCGCGATGTTGAAAGGATAGTCAGCGTTACCGACACCATTCTCATCGGTCTTGGCCCAGTTGATGGAGTAGATCTTAGCCTTCTTGGAAGCTGTCTCATAAGTGGTGAGACCGGTGCTGCTGCTGGTGTAAGAGGTAAGGGCGCCATAGATGACGACCTCATCGCCTACCATGAAGTTGGCCTTGATGGCCTCGGCTGCGGTGGGTTGCTCGAGGGTTCCGCCAAGCCAGTAAACGCTGTAAGCCTCGAAGTCTTTCTCAAGGTCGTCATTATAAACACCGTCATCGGACATCCAGAAGGATGCGGTGTTATAGGTGGGACCAAAGTTGTACTTGGTGGTGTTGGAGATGATACCCTTCACATAGACGTTACCGGCAACACCGCCGTCCTTGATGGCGGCGATAGCCTGTGCAACAGTGTAAGGATTGTCAAGAGTACCAACTGCGGAATAACCGCCCTGCTTGAGGGTAAGGGTTACATCCTTGGCGCCGGCGCTCTTCACCGTGAAGGTGGCCTCGCGGGCCTCGGTCTCAGTATTGGCATCGAAGGAAACCCTGATCTCCGTGGCATCCTTGGCGCCGGACTTGGTGTAGTCCTTGATCCAGGAAGCATCGGTGCTTACGGTCCAGCCCTCGGTGAGGTTCTTGGGAGCGATGGTGAAGGTGGCTTCGGTCTCGGAAGCGGCTACAACCTTCTCGGGCTCCTTGCAGGAGATGGTGGGAGCGGTGTTGGCATCCAGCTTGACGAGGTAAGCGGCATTCTGGCTGGTTTCTGCCTGGCCGCCATAATTCATAAGGACACCATAGATTACAACGTTGTCACCTTCGCTGATGTTCTGCTTGGTGGGATCGTCATACTTGACATTGTCGAAGTATAAGATACGGTAGGCTTCGAAAGTCTTTTCGCCCTCGGCGTCGCCCATCCAGAAGGTGGCGTTGCCATACTGGGTGCCGAATTCTTCGACAATAGCGGTGATGATACCCTTGACATAGTACTTCTTGGGCGTTGTGGCCTTGTCTGCCAGCTTGCCGCAGAGTACTACAGCCTCTGCACAGGTAAGAGGATCATCCTCGGTGAGGCCGTGAGGGTCACCGGTCTGAACAATGGTAATGAGCTTTTCCAGATTGCCGGCCTGGAGGGAAACCTCTCCGGTACGGTCTTCGTCGGATGCTCCGACGGTAATGGTAACCTTGGTGGTACCGCTGCCGGTGGCAGGGGTGAATGTAATCCAGTCGGCGGAGGAAGTTGCCTTCCAGGTGATGTCGCCGCTGTTGACCTCAACGGTTGCGCTGCCGCCTTCAGAACCTACTGCCACGACGCTCTTGTCAAGTTCGATGGCAAGATTGTAGGATGCCACGGGCTCTTCCTCTATACAAGAGGCAAAGAGCGAGACACCTGCGAGCGCAGAAAGAATATATCTGAACAGTTTCATGATATTACGCTGTAATTAATTGAACAAGTACTTGAGACCCAGCTGGAGGTACCATGCCTGACCGATGGTCTTTAAAGGCATGAAGGACTTGGCGCCTTCCTTCAGAGGAGTGGAGAATACGGGCTGGCCGTCAGAGTTGAAGTGGTCAAGCGTCAGGATCTGGCCGTTGTTGGCGGTATCGGACCAGGTGGTCATGACGCCCCAGCTGTCGTTCAGGAGGTTGCCCACGTTCATGATGTCGCAGCTGAGCTGCAGGGTATTGGTGGTGTTGCCGATACGGACCTTGATGTCCTGGGCGACCTTCATGTCGAAGTAGTGCACCATGGGCCTGTGAGCGCCGTATGCCTGTGCATACTTGCCCTTGCGGGAAGACAGGTATGAATCCTGCTCCACGAAAGCCCAGAAAATGTCGCGGTTGGTGTCGTCTACGAACAGGATCTCGTCCTTGGTTGCGGGAACGTAGATGAGGTCAGTGATGTTGGAGTCGCCGTTGACGTCGCCGTCGAACTTGAAGGTACCGTATGCGTCACTGCTGTTGTTGGGAACAAAGGCGTTGTAAAGGAGGCTCAGGCTGGTTCCCCAGGGCATCCTGTAGGAGACGGAGGCCATGAGGCGGTCCGGGCTCACGTACTGTGAAGGCTGCAGGGTTGCAAATGCGGGACCGTCAACAGTAGGAAGGCCCTTGAAGACGGACTCGGGGTCGGAGCCGGGCATACCCGTGACCTCATACTGCTCCGTGTGCGTGTAGGAAGCGTTTACACGGAGATTCTTGATGGGCTGTGCGTTGGCGCTGAGAACGAATATCCAGCCATAACCCTTGTTGGTGTTGGTGAGGTAGTATGCAGGAGTACCCGTGTAGTAAGCGTTGGAAGGATATACGTGACGATTGTCCGGACCTGCCCACTGGGACCATCCTGCGTTGCTCTTGGTGTTGAGATCCTTGATGAGGTTTGCGTTCACATTCTTGTTGAAGGTGTACTCGGCCGTCATGTTGAACGGGAACTCGGTGGGAAGCTGCATGTCAAGGGCGATGGAAGACTTCCATATCTGGGGCATCTTGAAGTTGGGGTCGACGCCTGCAATCTTGGAGGACAACTGTCCCTTGTCGGGAGAAATCTCGTAAGGGTTCTTATCCGGGTCAATGGCATTGAGGGCGGCGAGGATGTCCTCCGTGGTGACGGGAAGCTTTCCGTCAGGACCAACTGCAAACTTGTCCAGGCCAGCATTGCGGAACTCCACGTTTCCGTTCTTCCACTGAGTGGTGATGACGGACAGGTGCTGGAACATGGCTGCGTTGGTAGGCATGTTTGTCATGAACACCAGGGGGAGACGGCCTGCGAACAGACCGGTGCCGCCGCGGATCTTCATGCTCTTGTCTCCGAACACGTCATAGACAAAGCCGATACGGGGAGAAATCTGGATATTGGTCTTGGGCCAGAAGCCTGTGTCGATGTGGATACCGCCAAAATCCAGTTCCTTGATGGCATTGTTGGTCATGAGGTCGGAACTGTTGTAAAGGATGGTGTCAAAGCGGACACCGGCAGTGACCTTGAGTTTCTCGTTAACGTCCCACTCGTCCTGGCCGTAGAGACCAAGCTGGTTGAACTGGATACGTGCGGACGGGGTGTCGCCCATGCCGTTGTTGGAATAGCCGTATGTGAGGGCCACGGTCTCAGGGGCGGCGCCGTTGATGAAGTCGTCAACGCTCTTGAAGCGGTAGTAACCCGTACCTTCACGCATGTAGGCGTTATCTGCGAACTGATACTCCATGGAAGCACCGGCGGTAATCTTGTGGGCGCCCTTGAAGTAGGTGACGTCGTCCTTGATGGTGAAAACACGGTTGTGGACACCGTTGTACCAGGTGAAGAGTTCGTAACCTGCAGAGATGTAAGGTTCAAGAATCTGGGTACCGTCGTCCTTGGAGCCTTTCATGATATCGATGAAGGGGAACTTGTCGGAGTCGGAACCGCGGACATCGCCGATGTTGGAATAGGTGATGAGCAGCTGGTTGGAGAGGTCGTTGGTGAGACGGCTGTTAAGGTCGAAGGAGATGGTGCTCACGTTGTTCTCCATGGAATACATCGAATTGTAGAAAGCCATGGAGTATTCTGACATACGGTTCAGGGAAAGGCGGGTACCCTTGAGGGATTCCTGGGTGCCGTCCTTGGTTGAGCCCCAGTCACCAGAGGAGCCGTTTGTGCCCACCCAGTGCTTCGAGCTGGTGTAGTTGTAACGGACTGCGAGATGATGTTTCTGGCTGATGTTCCAGTCCACGCGGCCAAGGAGCTTGATGGTGCTGGACTCTTTGCCGTAGTCGTCCCAGCCGCCGGTATCGTAGCCGTACCTGTTCTTGAGGTGGTCGGATACGCGCTGCATGTCGGAGTTGAGCGTACGGGCGATGGAGCCGTTCTTGTAACCTTTTTCCAGGATGGTCTCCGGGCCGACGGTCACTTCTTTGCCATCGGCATCCGTGTAGGTATAAGATGAGGTGCCGTCGTATGCACGGTATGCAAATACCTGGTTTGCAGGCTCTCCCTGATACTCTACGCTTCCGAAGAAGAAGAGTTTGTTCTTGATGATGGGGAAGCCAAGCGTCGCACCGTAGACAGTGCTCTTTTCAGCCAGGTTGGCCTCCTTGTTGGGGATTTCCTGGCCGCCGTTGAGGGTGGAGCCGCGGAGCTTGCCGTTCTGGTGGTAGACATAGGCGGTTCCCTTAACGGTGTTGGTACCGGACTTGGTAATGGCGTTGATACCGCCGCCGATGAAGTTGGTCTGCCTTACGTCGAACGGGGAAACCACAACCTGGAGTTCCTCGATGGCGTCCATGGAAACAGGGTTGCCGCCGCCGGGAAGGCTTGCGGAAAGACCGAAGTTGTTGTTGAAGTTTGCACCGTCGATGGTGAAGTTGGTGCTTCGGCCGTCGCCGCCGGCGATGGACATTCCGTTACCGCCGTAAGGAGAAAGCTTGGCGATATCGGAGACGCTGCGGTTTGCGGTGGGCAGTGCCAGGATTTCCTGCTGGGAAACGTTGGTTGCGGCACCGGTCTTCTCCTGGGCGGCGAACTTGGAAGTGGGCGTTGCCACAACCACCACGGCCTCAAGGAATTCCGCAGACTCCTGCAGCCACACGTTCAGGTTATAAGCCTGACCCAGCTGGAGGGTGATGTCCGTGTAGTTGACGCTCTGGTAACCCAGGTTGGAGAACTCTACGGAGTAAGGACCGCCGGTACGCATACCCTGTATGGTATAGCGGCCTTCCACGTTAGTCACGGCGCCGTAAACGGTACCGGAGGGTTCATGCTGCGCAAGGATGGCGGCGCCGATGACGGGTTCGCCGTTCTGGTCCACCACACGGCCCTGGAGGGTTGATGTGGTGACCTGCGCAAACGCAGACACGCCCGCAATCAGCGTAGTGAAAGCGAGCAGAAAGCTTTTGAAAGCGTTTTTCATAAAGTTTTGATGATAAATATTGATACGATAGTATTTCTCTACCAAAAACCGTTGCGAAGTTACTACTTTTTTATGAATAAAAAAACGGAACCCGTTCAGATTCCGTAAAAAAGTTTTCAATTGATTTCGAATGCCTTCTTCACAGCGGGCACGCTGTCAAGGAGTTCCCATCCGAAGAACTGGACGATCTTGTCCTTTCCCTGAACCTTCACGGCCTTCCTGAAGGGTTTTCTGCCCATATGACCATAAGCCGCGGTGGGAGCATAGATGGGATTCTTGAGACCGAATTTCCTTACAATGGCGGCCGGAGTAAGCGGGAAAATCTTCTGGATCTTTTCCGCTATCTCCGAATCCGGCACAATGCCGGTTCCGTAAGTATCCACGAAAACGCTCACGGGCTTTGCAACGCCTATTGCATAGGCAAGCTGCACAAGGCACTCCTGGGCAACGCCCGCGGCAACCAGGTTCTTGGCGATGTAACGGGCGGCGTAGGCGGCGCTGCGGTCCACCTTGGAGGAATCTTTCCCGGAGAAGGCACCGCCTCCGTGCGCACCCTTTCCTCCGTAAGTGTCCACGATTATCTTGCGGCCGGTGAGACCGGTGTCCCCGTGAGGCCCGCCGATGACGAATTTACCGGTGGGATTCACGTGCAGGATGAAGTCATGGATAAGCGCGGAAGTTTCCTCGGGAAGAGAAGCCTTTAGCCTGGGAATCAGGATGTTGCGGACATCGTCCTCTATCTTTTCACGCATGGCTTCGTCCACCTTGGCCTGGCCGAACTGAGCCACCGCCTTGGCGTATGACATGCGTCCCAGGGAGGCGGGTACGAATTCATCGTGCTGGGTGCTCAGGACTATGGTGTGAACCTTCACGGGACGATGCGTCTCGCCGTCGTACTCGATGGTGAACTGGCTCTTGGCATCCGGGCGCAGATACGGCATGAGGCCAATCTCATGGTGCCTTATGCGGGCAAGGATTTCAAGAATCCTGTGGCTGAGGTAAAGGGGCAGAGGCATGTAGTCTTCCGTATCCTTGCAGGCATAGCCGAACATCATGCCCTGGTCTCCGGCGCCCTGCTCCTCGGGAACGGCGCGTTCCACGCCGCGGTTGATGTCTGCCGACTGCTCGTGAAGGGCGCTCAGAACGCCGCAGGACGATGCGTCGAACATGTATTCCGCCTTTGTGTAACCAATGCGGCGGATGGTGTCGCGGACGGTGTTCTGGATGTCTACGTAGGCTTCTGCCTTCACTTCACCCATTACCACCACCATGCCCGTCGAGCAGAAACTCTCGCAGGCTACTTTGGATTCGGGATCTTGCCTCAGGAACTCGTCCAGGATGGCGTCCGAAATCTGGTCCGCCACTTTGTCCGGGTGGCCTTCAGACACACTCTCGGACGTAAAGAGATAATTCTTTAGCATTTTTTTACGCGTGGTTGCAAGTTAATTATAAATCTGTCCACAATATGTTTGGGGCCGCAAATATACGGCTTATTTTTGATTTGGCAAAACCCAGTGTATGGTTACCCCGTCCCTTTCCATTCCGCGGAACCATGTCATCTGCCGCTTGGCAAACTGATGGATGGCGTTTCCAAGCAACATGACCATGTCATCGTAACTGTACTTGCCAAGAAGATACTCCGTGACAAACCTGTACTCAAGGCCATAGTAAATCAGATCCTCAGCGGGGATAGTTTTCATCAGATTCTCCACCTCTTCCACCAGGCCCTCCTTCAGGCGCTCTTCCAGCCTGACGTCTATTCTCCGAACCCTTTCTTCACGGGAGACGAGAGTACCTATAAAAAATGTTTTCCCGGGCAGCCGACCCGGATCCACTCCGTTACCTTTCTCAAACTTATACGCACGTGTAACCGATTCTATATAAAGGCCGGAGCCGCCGCAGATAATTGGAATGACTTCCCGAGATTTCAAATCTGAAAAAGCCCTGGCAAAGGCCTCCTGATACTGGTAGATATTGAATTTTGCGCCCGCGGGAGCAATGTCTATGAGATGGTATGGAACATCACCGTACTCGGCCAGGTCTTTCCCCGTGCCGATATCCATGCCACGGTATACCTGCCTGGAGTCTGCAGAGAGAATTTCCCCGCGCAGTTCCTTTGCCAGCTGCACGGCATACCTGGTCTTGCCGGAAGCAGTGGGGCCAAGGACGCAGATGCAATCATACTCACCAGCATGCAGTGAGCGGTGCAACGCCTCGATGTCTATGGTTTCCGGCTCCGGCATCCTGGCCATAGGGGGAATCCCAGGCCTGTCCGGCAAGAGCTGTGTCCTGTTCCACTTGTTCATGCCACAAAAATACCAAAAAAACCACTATCTTTGTAATCCCATCCACCAAAACACCCCATTTCGGTGGACAAACCCCGTAAAATGCCAACTTGTCCACCAAAAACGCCAAATCGGTGGACAAACCCGGCAAAACGGCAACTTGTCCACCAAAAACGCCAAATCGGTGGACAAGCAGCATTATGCCTAAGGCAAAGAGCAGCATACAGGTAAAAAACCGCAGGGCCTCGTTCGACTACGAGTTCCTGGAGACCTATACGGCCGGAATCCAGCTGGTGGGGACGGAAATCAAATCCATCCGCGCCGGCAAGGTGTCTCTACAGGATGCGTATTGCTATTTTGCAGGCAATCAGCTGTTTGTGAGGGGCATGAACATTGCCCAGTACCACTGGGGCAGCTGGGGACAGCATGAACCGGCACGTGACCGCAGGCTGCTTCTTACAAAGCGCGAGCTGCGTCACCTTTTCCAGGCGGACAAGCAGAAAGGTCTTACCATAGTTGCCGTAAAGCTTTTCATTGCCGACAATGGGTATGCAAAACTTGTGATTGCCTTGGCAAAGGGTAAGCATGAGTGGGATAAACGCCAGTCCATTAAAGAAAAGGATACCCGCAGGGAGCTGGAGCGCAGCGGTTATTAGTCCATAGACTGGCTGGTGTTCACGGAAATCATCATCATCCTGGCGTACTCCTCGGGAGAGAGGGAGGCAAACAGGTAATTCACAGGGTCAAGGACAACGGTGTCGCGAAGCACTTCGTAATGGAGGTGCGGCGCCGCAACCTGCGTGGAGATACCCACGCTGCCTATTTTCTGTCCCCTTTTCACGCTCCTGCCCTGGACTGCGTTCACCTCTCCAAGGAGGCAGTAGCGGGTGAAGTATCCGTTCCTGTGGTCTATAGTAACCGTGTTTCCCAGGCCCTTGCGGGAAGAAGTGACCCTCGTCACTATTCCGTCGGCAGATGCATATACCGGGGCGCCCTGGGGCACTACGAGGTCAAGGCCGTCGTGCTGGATTTCAACCTTGTAGACAGGGTTGTGACGGAGGCCGGTGGAGGCTCCTGTCTGAACATAGGAAACACCTTTCAGGGGCATCGAGAGCGGGGGTACCACCTCCCGTTTTTCGCTTAGGATGCGGAAAATCTCCTCCCAGTTGCGGTCTACGTTGGAGGCCATGCGCATAAGGCTTCCGGACTTGGTTGCGGCCGATGTCAGGTAGAAACTCTCCGACAGGGAATCGCTGTCCGCGATGAGCTCCGCTGCGGTAACGGCGTCAATCATCGGAGGAGCGGCCTGGAAGAGCGTACGGTATATGGCATCGTCCTTGTCCAGGAGCCCTTCTATAACATCGCCGATGAGCTTTTCCTGCGCCTTCATCTCCTTGTACCTGGCGGCGTAAAGGCGGTTTTCCTTCTGCAGGAGCCGTTCTTCCTGGGAAGAGAACACCAGCGCAAACAGCAGGTACAGGACGATGGCCATGGACGCCGAGGCTATGAGAAAGCGCACTGCACTGCCCGCAAGGGCCTTGAAATCTATCTTTTTCATTGCTCGGGCCTCCTCACTATTTCATAATAGTCCTTTGCCTCTATGGAAAGGTCCATGTACAGGGCGGGGTTCACGTAATCCTGGCGGTAGAGCACCTCGTAATGAAGGTGCGGGCCGGTGCATCGTCCGCTTCGTCCGCTCTTGCCTATGCAGTCTCCGCGTGTAAGCACCTGGCCTTCCTCCACAAATATCTCGGACATATGCGCATAGCGCGTCTTGTAGCCGAATCCGTGGTCCACTATCACGTGGTTGCCGTAGCCCTTGCGCTCGTGTGCCACCTTTACGACGACGCCGTCGCCGGTGGTGTAGATGGGATTACCCGGAGGGCAGGCGAAGTCCATGCCGGTATGGCGCTTGGTAAAGCCCAGGATGGGATCAGACCTGTATCCGAAGGGGCTGGACAGGTGGAAACTGCCCTTCTCCGTGGACATCGGCGGAATTGCGGGAATATGGGCGGCCATGTCGCCGGCCGTGCGCTGCAGGGAGGTGACATCGTCAAAGGACATGGTCTGGATATAGGCTCGCTTTTCCAGGACGTCCAGACGTGTGACGATGCCCTTCAGGGAGGTTCCCTCCAGGTCTGCGTAACGGTTTTCCCCGCCGAACCCGGAGAGTCTCACGGCCTTGGGGATCTCATCCATGCCGTAGACGGAGCGGTATATCTTGTCGTCCCTGACTTCCAGCAGATCAAGGAGTTCCTCGTAGCGGTCCAGCTGGCCGGCCATGCGGTCCACGCGTGTATTCCAGTCGGCGTTGCGGCGGCGCAGGATAGCCGTTTTGGGAAGATCCCTGCCAAGGACGGAAACGGTAATCCAGATATACAGGACAAAGAGAACCACCCCCGTGACGGCCTCTACGGCAATCTTCCACAAGGGACGGCCGGACTCTTCGTGGAGCTCGTCAATGAGGGTCCTTGGATTGAGGATATATTTCTCTAATTTTCCTGCCACAGTTTGCAAAGATAAGTATTTTAGGAAAAACGCCCAAAAGTCACTATCTTTGTGGGCTATAAATATATTTATATGACATCGAAAGAAATAAGGCAGAAGTATCTGGACTTCTTCGCTTCAAAGGGACACACCGTTGTTCCCTCCGCCCCCATGGTCATAAAGAACGACCCCACCCTCATGTTCACCAACGCTGGCATGAACCAGTTCAAGGATATATTCCTGGGCAACGCCGCCCCCAAATTCCCGCGTGCGGCAGACTCCCAGAAGTGCCTCCGCGTGAGCGGCAAGCACAACGACCTTGAGGCAGTGGGCCATGACGGACGCCACCACACAATGTTCGAGATGCTTGGCAACTGGAGCTTCGGAGACTACTTCAAGACAGAGGCCATAGACTGGGCATGGGAACTCCTCACGGAAGTATACAAGATAGACAAGACAAAGCTTTACGCAACCGTATTCGAGGGCTCCGAGGAAGACGGCACCGCCCTTGACACGGAGGCCCAGGCCGCATGGCTGAGGCACCTCCCCGCAGACCACGTTCTCACCGGAAACAAGCACGACAACTTCTGGGAAATGGGCGACACCGGCCCCTGCGGCCCCTGCAGCGAGATCCACATCGACCTCCGTCCCGACGAGGAGATTGCGAAGATTCCCGGCCGCGAGCTCGTGAATACGGACAACGACGACGTCATAGAGATATGGAACCTGGTGTTCATGCAGTATGAGCGCAAGGCCGACGGTCACCTGGAACCCCTCCCGGCAAAGAACATCGACACCGGCATGGGATTCGAGCGCCTGTGCATGATTCTCCAGAACAAGAAGAGCAACTACGAGACCGATGTTTTCAGCGGCCTCATCGGCAAGGTAGAGGAATTCTCCGGCCACAAGTATGCAGAGGGCGGCAACGTAGAGGTTGCCATGCGCGTGATCGCAGACCACATCCGCGCCATCGCCTTCTCCATCGCCGACGGCCAGCTGCCTTCCAACGTGAAGGCCGGCTACGTTATCCGCCGAATCCTCCGCCGCGCCGTCCGTTACGGCTACACCTTCCTTGGATTCACGGAGCCTTTCCTCTGCCGCCTCATCCCCCAGCTGGTTGCCGATATGGGAGAAGCCTACCCGGAACTCCCCGCCCAGGAAAAACTCATCGTCAGCGTAATCCGCGAAGAGGAAAACGCCTTCCTGCGCACCCTGGACCGCGGTATCCGCATGCTTGAGGACAACATGGCCCGCAACGCCGCCACCAAGGTGGTCTCAGGAGTGGACGCCTTCGTCCTTTACGACACCTACGGCTTCCCCATCGACCTCACCGAACTCATCGCCGCGGAAAAGGGCTACACCGTAGACCTTGAAAGCTTCAATGTAGAGCTCGGCAAGCAGAAGGAGCGCGCCCGCAACGCTACCGCCAACGAGTTCGGAGACTGGACCGTCTTCTCCGATGACACCGACGTCGAATTCCTCGGCTACGATGTTCTCTCCGTAGAAGGCGCACGCCTCCTCAAGCAGCGCACCGTGAAGCAGAAGAACAAGGAGCTCTTCCAGCTGGTCTTTGACCGCACCCCCTTCTACGCAGAGATGGGCGGTCAGGTAGGCGACACCGGCTACATCCAGGGCGCCGGCGGCGAAAAGATAGCCATCCTGAACACCGTCAAGGAGAACAACCTTACCATACATCTGGCAGAGCGCCTTCCCGAAGAGGGCGGCATCTTCACCCTTGTGGTGGACCAGGAGCGCCGCCAGCGCATCATGAACAACCATACCGCTACCCACCTTCTCCACCAGGCCCTCAGGGAAACCCTGGGAACACACGTGGAGCAGAAAGGCTCCTTCGTGGGACCGGACTATTTCCGTTTCGACTTCTCCCACTTCCAGAAAGTCACGGACGATGAGCTCCGCACAGTAGAACGCCGTGTCAACCAGCTCATAAGGGCCGATTACCCTCTCTGCGAAAAGCGTGACGCCCGCCTGGAAGAAGCCCGCGCAATGGGTGCGATGGCCCTGTTCGGAGAAAAATACGGCGATGTTGTACGCGTAGTGCGCTTCGGAGACTCCGTAGAGCTCTGCGGCGGCACTCACACCCGCAGCACCGGCACCATCGGCCTGTTCAAGATCAAGGCGGAAAGCGCTGTGGCTGCCGGCGTACGCAGAATCGAGGCTCTCACCGGCGCAGGCGCGGAGCAGGGCGTCGAGGTCATGGAAGACCTCCTGAAAGGCCTTAAGAGCCTGTTCAACAACGTCCCGGACCTCACCGGTGCCATAGAGAAGCTGGTTGCAGAGAATGCCGAGGCCAAGAAACAGCTGGAAGAGGTTGCCAACGAGAAGGCCGCAGCCCTTGCAGCCCGCCTGGAGGCCGCTGCCGTCGAGATGAACGGCGTCAAGGTGGTCCGCTTCGACAGCTCCATTGACCCGGCCATCGCCAGGAACGTGGCACTCATGTTGCAGAAAAAGATGGAGAACTTTGTGCTGGCAGGCGCCTTTGCATACGCAGAGAAGCCAAACCTGGTGCTCATGTACTCCAACGACCTCGTTGCCCGGGGCAAGAACGCCGGCAAGGACATCCGCGAAGCCGCAAAGCTCATCCAGGGCGGCGGCGGCGGCCAGCCCGGTCTTGCCACCGCAGGCGGCCGTCTCACCGAAGGCCTCCCTGCCGCACTTGACAAACTTGTAGAAATCGCCATAGCTTGAAGAAATTAGACCAGTTTCTGTTGAAGTCTTTCGTAGGACCGTTTATCGCGATCCTGGCGATTGTTACGTTCATACTGGTCTTGCAGTTTCTTTGGCTGTACATAGACGAGCTGGTTGGTAAAGGCCTGGAGCTCAAGGTTATACTTGAGTTCCTCATGTGGGGAAGCTGCCAGACCCTGCCGCTGGCCATACCGCTGGCAACGCTGCTCAGCTCCATGATGACGCTGGGGCAGATGGGAGAGCAGTTCGAGCTCACCGCCATCAAGGCATCGGGCATTTCCCTCACGAGGGTGCTCTTCCCCATGATCCTGGTCGCCATCCTCATTTCCATCGGCGCCTTCTACATCACGGACCGCCTGGTTCCCTATTCCATCAACCAGATCTACACCATGAGGGACGATATCGGCCGCACAAAGTCGGAGATAAAAATCCCCACCGGAACCTTCTACGACGGCATCGAGGGCTACATCCTCCGCGTCGAGGACAGGGACAAGACCACCGGCATGATGTACAAGATACAGGTTTACGACCACACCGTGGGCAAAGGCAACACCCGGATAACGGTAGCGGACAGCGGCGTCATAAAGATGTCCAAGAGCAAGGACTACCTCACTTTCCAGCTCTACGACGGTACCAACTACCAGGAGGACAACAAACGGAAGTACAGGGACACCACCCTGGCGCTCCAGAGGGTACATTTCCGCAGCCAGGAACTGGTGATTCCGCTGGAGAACTACGCTTTCCACCACTCCGACAGCGCCCGGTACGGTGAGCAGGTCCGCTCCATGAGCCTCAAGGATCTCCGGCACGGGCACGATTCCCTGTCCAATCTGGTGGCAGAGGGTGCAGACAAGCATCTGAAGGAGTTCTCCAGCCAGAACAGCCTCACCTACCGCGCCCAACTGGACACATCGTGGCGGGAGAAGGCATCGACAACCCTGCCGCTCCCCGGGGAGAGGAAGTGGACATCCCTGAAGGATAAGCTCAGGGGCTACGAGAACGCCGCCACCGCCGCCCGCCAGTTCGAGAACCTCCTCCACAGCCAGGGCATGGAAGGCTACAATTACACCAACCTGATTCGCCGCACGGACGTGGAGATTTGGAAGAAGTACGCCACGGCGCTCGCCTGCCTGCTGCTGTTCTTCATCGGCGCACCGGTGGGAGCTATCCTCAAAAAAGGCGGTCTGGGCACTCCTGCCATTATCTCGCTGCTGTTCTTCGTGCTGTACTGGGTGGTGGACATCACCGGCGAGCGCCTTGGAAACAACGGCACCGTGACGCCATTCGTGGGCAAATTCATATCGGCCTTCGTGCTGGCGCCGATAGGAGGGCTGCTTACTGTCAAGGCGGTGCAGGACAAGAGCATCTTCAACGTTGACGGCCTCAAGATATGGATAAGGAAAGCCAAGAGTAAACTCATTCGCATGTTCAGGAAAACAAGAATAGTGTACATGGGCACTCCGGAGTTCTCCGTAGGCCCTCTGGACGGTCTTCTGAAGGCCGGATACAAAGTGATAGGAGTAGTCACCGCCCCGGACAAACCTTCCGGACGCGGTCTCAAGGTCAGTGAATCGGCGGTGAAGAAATACGCCGTGGAGAAAGGCATTCCGGTTCTGCAGCCGGAGAAACTCAAGGATCCGGAATTCCTCATGGCCCTGAGCAACTGGAAGGCCGATCTGTTTGTAGTGGTAGGCTTCAGGATGCTGCCGGAAGCGGTCTGGAAAATGCCCAAGCTGGGCACATTCAACCTCCACGCCGCCCTGCTTCCGCAGTATCGCGGCGCTGCCCCCATCAACTGGGCCGTCATAAACGGAGAGAACATCACCGGTGTAACCACCTTCATGATAGACAGCAGGATAGACACCGGCGGCATCATACTCCGTTCAGAATGCCGCGTAGAACCCACGGACACCGCCGGAGCCCTTCACGACAAGCTCATGGCAATAGGTACCGACCTGGTTGTCGAGACTGTCGAGGGCATAATCCAGCACAATATCGAGCTCCGCGTCCAGCGCAGTTTCATCCAGGGTGACGAGCTCCTCAAGCCCGCACCCAAGCTCACCCGGGAACTCCAGCACATAGACTGGAATGCCCCCACCCGCACCGTTTACAACCTTGTCCGAGGCCTTTCCCCCTTCCCCTGCGCTTTCACTGAGTTGGTACCGGGAGGAGAGGCTGCGCCCTCCGCGTCGCTTCGCGACCCTGTACGGGCAAATGCTCCGGGCACAGCATCTCCTTCCGGAGCCCTGCAACTGAAGGTGTACTTCGGAGAGATGCGCTATGACCTCCACGCCGCCCCCGGAACCGTGCTCAGCGACGGCAAGACATACTTTGCCATAGCCACCCAGGACGGGGCCCTGGCCATCACGGACCTCCAGCTCGCCGGCAAGAAGCGCATGGACGTCAAGTCCTTCCTCCTTGGCTTCCGTAACCCCACATCGTACACCACCACCCCCGGCACCTCCTCCTCCGAGCTCGCCAAAGCCGCCCCCGTGGAGGACGATTAACCCCAATTTCCGGTCCGCCCCACCAGCTTATCCACGAAAACACCCCATTTCCGTGGACAAACCCCGGTTTTCGCCAACTTGTCCACCAAAACACCCCATTTCCGTGGACAAACCCCGGTTTTCGCCAACTTATCCACCAAAAACGCCAAATCGGTGGACAAACCCGACAAAACGGCAACTTGTCCACCAAAAACGCCAAATCGGTGGACAGATGGGGGAAAATGATTATCTTTGTGGTGTATGAACGGCATTGTCATATTATGTAACGGGGCTTTCCCCACAGAACCGTTTCCGCTATTCCTTCTGGATAATGCGGAAGGCGTGGTTTGCTGCGACGGGGCGGTCATCAAGTGGCTGGCGTACAATCCCCAGGCTGCGCCTATGGTGATTGTCGGGGATATGGACTCTCTGCCTGAGGAACTGAGGGTGCGGTTTTCCGGCATTGTTTACCATGAGACAGAGCAGGACTACAATGACCTCACCAAGGCCATGCGATGGGTTCTCCGTGAGCATCCGGAGGTTCAGGAGATAACCATCCTGGGTGCCACGGGGCTCAGGGAAGACCACACCATCGGCAATCTTGGCCTTCTGATGGAATACACCCGCCTGTTTGACCTTGGGGACCGCAAAGTGACCATGGTGAGCGACTTCGGCACCGCCTTCGCCATAACAAACACCTGCGACCTTCATCTTGGAGAAGGCCGCAGAGTATCGCTTTTCAGTGCCGACAATACGTTGAAGATATCCTCAACGGGGCTTCAGTGGCCCACTGACGATGTTGTCTTTGACGCCTGGTGGAAGGCAACCTTGAACCGGACTACGGAACCAATCGTCACGCTGCGGTTCAATCACCCTTCCGCAGCACTTGTAATTACAGACTGAAATTCCGGCTGGCAAACGGCAGGGCGGTCCTTAGAGATACGTGCCAGTACTCCCAGTTGTGCACTCCGTCCCTTACACGGAATTCCGCTTTTACGCCTTTCTCCCGCATCTTGGCATAGAAGGCGGTGCTGAGATCGAAGATGAAGTCATCGTCACCGCAGTCCACGAACCACTTCACTGTACGGAGGTTATTGAGGGTGGCCTCATCGGCCTTGTCAAGGAAATCAATGGCAGAGTGTCTGCTCACGGCACGCTGAGTGAAGGTGAACTTGGTGGTGGGCTGCTTCTGAGTGCCTGAACTGACCTCATTCATCTTATTATCCAGCCACGGACTCATGGCATAGCAGCTGGAGAACATGTCCGGATGACGCTGGCAGTACACAACGGAGCCGCCTCCACCCATTGAAAGACCCATTACCGCACGTGTCTGCTTGCTTCCGCCGCAATGGAACTTCTCTTCCACTTCCGGAACGAATTCCGTAAAGAAATAGTTCTCATACGGCCATTCAGGCATATTGAAGTAGCCGTTGGGGTAGTTGTGGATGTCCTTGTCTCCGGCATTGGGCATCACAATAACAACTGGCAAGAGTTCTCCGGAGCGGATTAGCTCATCGGCAACCCAGCTTACCCTGCCAAGATTGTCCCAGGCGGTGTAGTCGTCCGAGAGGCCATGAAGGAGGTATATCACGGGATAGTGATTGGCGGCATCGTACCCTTCGGGCAGATACACGTTGTACTTCTGGTCTGCATCCAGCTTGCTGCTGTGGATGCTCTCCGTAACGATACGGCCCTGCGCCGCGGCAGCAACAGCCGCCGCCAAAAGCGCCACAATGACGATAATGCGTTTCATATCAGCAAAGATAATCATTTTCCCCCATCCGTCCACCGATTTGGCGTTTTTGGTGGATAAGTTGGGGTTTTGCCGGGTTTGTCCACCGATTTGGCGTTTTTGGTGGATAAGTTGGCGAATAACGGGGTTTGTCCACGGAAATGGGGTGTTTTGGTGGATAAGTTGGGGGGTTGGTGGATACAAAAGCCAAAGTATCAAATCCGGAACCTTCAGAAACGTATAAATTTTTCGCAATGCCATACAGATATCCTGAAGGGCGTTTTTGATAGTGTTTCTGAATGTCAATCGGTGGAAAGACACATGGTCGTTTAAAAAGATTATACGAATCTGAAGGTGAGTTTTCCGGAGAGTTTTTACATTTGGCAAAAACGGCTTATGGCAACGATACAAGAGGAACGGTTCCAGCGTTCCAAACCATTTTTCCACTATTGTTCCCTGCCATTCGAGGATGCTCTTCTATACGATGACGACAAACAGATGGGCGCAGTCCTGAACTTCATTGCTGTGGCACTGATGCATGTCCCGGGCTGCAGGCTTCTGGCTTTTGCAGTGATGTCAAACCACCTTCACCTGGTGGTGGAGGGAGAACGTCCTTACTGCGACGTCTTTATAGGAAAGCTTACCGAGTTGCTGGATAATTATTATCGATACAACGGGAAGGCCCGTCTTAGCGGGCACATCGAATTTGAGGCAATCCACATTGACTCTTTAAGGATGCTTCGGGCAGAGATAATTTACACTATCCGCAACCCGTTCGTCGTAAGGACCGATGTGAATGTCTTTGCTTGCCCTTCCACCAGCGGATATCTGTACTTCAACCCTATGCTTAAGCGTGAAGGCATACCCGCTTCGAACCTCCGGGGAAGGGCCCTGAGGGACTTCCTGCATACACGCAACGTGATTGCGCTGACTGACAGGTTCTATGTAAAAGACGGCGCCGCGCAGCCCTGGAGTTTCGTGGATTATGAAAGAGCAATGTCGTTCTTCCCCAGCGCCAGGGACTTCGTACTAGGGACCATAAGAAATGTCGAAGGACAGGTAGAGATAGCCAACAGG
>JAEEGK010004517.1_pt1 | contig 34062 bp, 28 predicted proteins | sample 8958771 | NCBI WGS metagenome assembly JAEEGK01 (sample SAMN16246547, study PRJNA631951) | gut metagenome | biome: gut microbiome; feature: rumen; material: SC-attached | host: Bos | place: Iran: Karaj | collected 2018-10 | reverse complement strand
AATTCAGTGTTGACCTCCATCTTGGACGAAACGGGCGCAGAAGTTATCAAGAGAATCAGAAAGGCGGCAAAATATTATATCCCCCAGGAAGATTTTGCTGGCAGCGAATTGCTGGAGGCCATATTCAGTCCCGTTGTCACGGACACGGCAGATGCGTCCGGAGCCCAGGCATCGGCCCTTTCAGGGTATCTGCTGGAGCTTGCGGGGAAGTTTGGCGTATTGTTGAAGGACGCTCAGGGAATGACCCTGGAACTGGACTTTGCAAGGCAGTACTATCAGGATCTCAACCGTTTGAGGAGCAAGGAGATGGCAGTGCTGGCAAAGACCTTCGCGCGCCTGGTGGTCCAGGCGGAAGCGTCCCGCAGCGTCCCATTCAAGGGAGAGCCCCTCAAGGGGCTCCAGATAATGGGACCGCTGGAAACGCGCGCCCTGGACTTCGAGAACCTCATCATACTTTCCTGCAACGAGGGAGTCTTCCCGCGCAGGGACGTCAGTTCGTCCTTCATTCCCCCGGAACTGCGCCGTGGCTTCGGCCTTCCTGCCTATGAGTATCAGGATGCCGTGTGGGCGTATTATTTCTACAGGATGATCCAGCGTGCAAAACGCATATTCCTGCTGTATGATTCTCGTACGGAGGGGCTTAAGAGCGGGGAAGAGAGTCGCTATATCAAGCAGCTGGAACTGCATTTCGGCAAGGAATTCAAGCGGGTCACCGTAAACTCCCCAATTGTGAAGCCGGATCCTCCGCTCCCAATTGAAAAGACGCCGGAAGACATAAAGATACTGGAGGAAATGGTATTTTCCGCTTCTTCCGTGCAGAACTACCTGGCCTGTCCGGCAAAGTTCTACTACTCTTCCGTCAAGGGTCTTGAAGAGGTGGAAGACGTAGAGGAATCCCTGCAGGCCAACCAGATAGGAAACGTCCTCCACAAGCTTATGCAGCACATTTATGGCGTCAAGGGCGGGATGGTGAAGGCGGATTACATAAAGGGCTGGGCAAAGGATGAGACTTCCCTCAAGGCAAAGATTTACGAATTGATAAGGGCGGAGCTCAAGACTCCGGACGTGACCGGCCGCAACCTGATATTTGCAAACGTCATATGCAAGTATGCAGTGCAGATACTCCAAAGGGATTGCGAACTCCTTGAAGAACAGGGAGCGGACTGCTTCAATATCCTGAGCCTGGAAATGAAGGATAAGGTGAAAATTTGCGGCAGACCGTTCAAGGGCTTCATAGACAGGTTGGATTCCCTCAGGCCAGGTATGGTGCGCGTGTCGGACTACAAGACCGGCAAGGTGACGGACCAGGAAATTGCCATAGAGGATGCCACTGCGGCCGAATTGGCGGATAAGATATTCTCCCCGGAATCCACCGAACGGCCAAAGATAGCCTTCCAGCTGTATGTGTATGACAAGATAGTGCGGGACAAATATCCGGACGCACGCATTTTCAACTCCATATACCCAACGGTGCGGCTGTTCAAGGAACCTGTTCCCGTACAGGAATGCAGCGAGGAATTCATCAGGCAGATGGATACCCGCCTGGAAGAGACCTTCAATGAAATGTTCGACCTTCAGACGGGCTTCCGGCGCACCTCTGACGACAAGGTATGCTCATATTGTGACTTTAAAATGCTCTGCGGGAAATGATAGACATAAAGAAAGCGTCGGCGGGGTCCGGAAAGACCTACCAGCTGGCAGAGACATATCTTAAGTGCCTGGCGGAATCCGGAGACGAAAACGCCTACAGGCACATCCTTGCCGTTACCTTCACCAACAAGGCAACCGCGGAGATGAAGAGCCGTATCCTGCGGCGCCTTCACGAAAAGGCGGCGGAGGATCCGCGCTCTGAGCGCATCCTGGTATCCATCCTGCACGATTACAGCGCATTCAGCGTCAGCACCATAGACAAGTTCTTCCAGCAGGTGCTTCGGTCTTTTGCACGGGAACTGGGCTATTTCTCCGCCTATCAGGTGGAACTGGATACTCCGGCAGTGGTCAGGGAGTCAGTAGACCGGCTTCTGGACGGTATAACCGAGAATGATAAGGAATTGATAGACTGGCTTGACGAGATTGTTGTCAAGCAGCTGTCGGAGGGAAAGCGCCTTTATCTGGAAAATGACCTCTATTCAATCTGCGGACTGCTCCGCACCCTGCGCCAGAGTCCGGAAGTGCTCTCCAAGGAGAATCTGGCAAAGAAAAGGGCCGAATGCATAAGGATAATAGAGAGGTTCAACAAGCGGACATATGAACTGGCGCCCGAACTGGCTGGTGACGCCGGCCGCCTGGGGAAAATACCGTATCCCAAGGTCACGGCTTTCAAGAACGCCTCCAGCGAGGCCCAGGCCCATTTCCTGGAGGGCTACAAGCTCTACAACACCGCCCAGATCATACTTCCGCTTACATACACCCTGGGAATTGTCAGGGACTATTACGCCAGCCAGGACGCCCTCACCAGGGAAAAGAATATAATGTGCCTGGACGACTCCACAACCATCCTCAAGGGAATAATTGACGGCAGCGACGCTCCGTTCGTCTATGAGAAACTGGGCGTGCGGTACCGCAATTTCCTCCTGGACGAATTCCAGGACACTTCCGATGTGCAGTGGGACAACTTCTATCCTCTGCTCAAGGAAAGCAACGACAACGGCAATTCCAGCCTTATAGTGGGAGATGTCAAGCAGAGCATATACAGGTGGAGGGGATCTGACTGGAGGCTGCTCGCCTCGCGCCTCCCGTCGCAGTTCCCTGGGGCTTCCATAACGCCCCTGGACGGCAACTGGCGCAGCTGCTCCCAGATAGTGGAATTCAACAACCGCTTCTTTGAGTACGCCGCGGCTCAGCTGGGCCTTTCGGACCTTTATTCCGATGTCCGCCAGAAGGTGAAGGCCAAGGATCCCGCCCCGGGAATGGTGCGGATTGAGTTCGTACCGGATGCTGAACAGCTGGACACCCTGTTCAACTGTATATGTCAGGCCAGGGAGCAGGGCGCGCGTTACAGCGACATAGCCGTGCTGGTGCGGGCCAACAAGGAAGGGGCGTCGGTCGCCGAGTATCTTATAGGCAAAGGCCTTCCCGTGATTACGGACGATTCCCTTGACGCAAAGGCTTCCGTAACGGTGCGCCGCCTGGTTGCCTTGCTGGAATGCCTTGACAATAAGGACAATACCATCAGCTCCTTCTATGCTCGGTCCCTTGATATGGAGTACCCGCAGGCCTACCATTCGCTTACGGACCTCTGCGAGTGCTTCCTGCGCTCCCTGCTTGCGCAGTATCCGCAGGAAGCCGCCGGGGAGGTCCTGCACATCCAGTCCTTTATGGACAACCTTCAGGACTGGGTTTCAGTAAACGGCAACAACCTGGCGGCTTTCCTTAAGTACTGGAAGGACGCCAAGGTAAAGATATCCTCGCCCCCGGCATCGGACTCCATACGCGTGATAACGGTCCACAAATCAAAGGGACTGGAATTCCCGTATGTCATATTCCCGTTCGCGGACAAGGTTGACCTCTATCAGGCCGGCGATGTCTGGTGCGCATATGACGGAGTCCGCTATCCCGTAAAACTGTATGCCGGAACCACCGCCAATTCCTGCTTTGACAAGGACCTGGAGGTTGAGCAGAGGATGCAGGCCATAGACAACCTGAACATCTTTTACGTTGCACTTACAAGGGCGGTTAACCAGCTTACGGTAATAGCAAAGGAGCCTGCCAAGTCATTCCGTGATGCGGTGGACAAGGGGAAAGCACTCTCCTTTACCAATATGTCCCAGGTGCTGTTCGCATATGCGAAGACCACTGGATTCCTATACGGAACCCCATATGATTTCAATTCCCTTGAGCGTCAGGATAACACCGGGAACACCATACAGGGAGATTACCTTTCAATCCCTGTGGGCTCCCGCCTTCCTGTCCCGGACGATTCCTCCGACTTCTTCAGCGAGGACGGCATAGGCACAAAGGTTTCACCACGCATAAACGGAATAGTCCTGCACGATATCCTGTCCCAGGTGGGAACCATCGAGGACCTTAGGGATGCGGTTGACGCCGCTGTCAGGGACGGCCTGCTCCCGCAGGAGGATGCGGAGAGGGACTACGCACTGCTGCAGGACGCCATCCTGGCCCATCCGGAGTGGTTCGGGCCCGGGCTGAGCTCCCTCAACGAGGTGTCCATAATAGGGGAGGACGGGCAGCTGCACAGGCCCGACAGGGTTGTCAGCGGCCCGGACGGCACCGTGGTGGTGGATTACAAGTTTGGAGCACCCAGGCAAAAGTATCGCAGCCAGGTGCAGGAGTATGTCCGCCTGTATCGCAAAATGGGGTATAAGAATGTTACCGGGTGTCTCTGGTACGTGCCCGAAAACAGGACGGAAGTGTTCTAGGACTTCCTTGGATGATGTTCCAGGACGGCGGCCTGCCAGGTGGAGCTGTCAATATGTGTGTAAATCTCCGTGGTCAGTATGCTCTCGTGTCCGAGCATTTCCTGGACGGCCCGGAGATCGGCGCCGTTTTCTATCAGATGGGTGGCAAATGAATGCCTGAAGGTGTGCGGGGAGATATCCTTGAAAATACCGGCGGCAATAGCCTGGGCCTTGATCATCTTGAACATTGAGACGCGGCTGAGGCTTTTCCCAAAGCGGTTGAGGAAAAGGATATCGTCATACTCCGGCCCGGCAGGGACTTCGCGCACCGCAAGATATGCCTCTATGGCCTCCGCTTCGCTTCCGCCAACGGGCACAATGCGCTGCTTGTTTCCCTTTCCTATTATGCGCAGGAACCTTTCCTTGAGGTAAAGGTCTGAGATGCGCAGCCCCACGGCCTCGCTCACCCGCAGGCCGCTGCCGTACAGGGTCTCCAGGATGGCCCTGTCGCGCAGCCCCCTGGCGGTGGAAGTGTCCACGGAACCTATTATCCGGTCCACTTCCTCGACGCTCAGTACGGCTGGCAGGTAGCGTCCCAACTTAGGGGAGCCCACATTGTCGCAGGGATTGTCCTTGCGGAGACCTTCAAGGACCGTCCAGTCGAAGAAGGACCGCAGCGCACTGAGCATCCGGGCCTGGGAACGCTTTGAAAGTTCTTCGGCCCTGGCCCCTATGTATTCCGTGATGTCCGCCGTGGTTGCCTTTGCTGGACTCCCGTTGCAGAAATCCGCAAATTCGGCCACGTCAGAACAATAAGATGCCACCGTGTTTGGTGACATCTTACGTTCTATCCTCAGATAGTAGTTAAAGTTGGAGAGTAGCGTACTTTTTCCCATATTCGAGCATCTGCTCAAGGTAGTTGTCCTTGTAGACAATCTCGTAGTCCACAATTTCCCTGCCCTTGTAAACGGGTACGATTTCCGGGTTGATGAATCCGCCGTACGGCTTGAGGTTCAGGGCCTCATAACGCGCCTTGACCTCCTTGTGGAGCTCAGGGTCAATGTTTACGGCGTAGGTCTCGATGAGTTTCTTGCCGGCGGCGTAGTCGCCTTCCGACTTGATGCGCTGGATTTCCGCGAGCAACTGGGCAAATAGGCCCCTGAGTGCCTGGAAGTCATTGACAACAAAGTATGTCTTGCCGTCTCGCACTTTTTTCTCTATCACATTGTCCTTTGCACCTTTCTCATAGCACCATTCTGCAATTAGCTTGCGGTTTTGCATATGGGCCTCGGTGTTGGGACGTCCAAGTTCAACGCGGTTGAACTGCACGAAAAGACCGTTGCGGATATATGCTGAATACTCTGCCTTATAGGCTTCCGGATCCGGCATAATTCCCAGTTCCACCATCTTTGGATCTGCTGTATAATACAGTCCGAAGAGGTCCGCCCTTGCCTCCTCCAGCGCGGAAGAGTACTCTCCCAGAGCGGTGGTTGACACTCCCGGAAGGAGCTGTCCGGAGCCGTGGCCGAGGCACTCGTGCAGGTCTGTGTGGATTTCATCGGCGTAAGAGCCGTATTTCTTGTAGAACTCAATTTCGGCATCGTCATATGCAAACTCCTTGAGGGCGCTGGCTGGGGATTCCTCCGCGGCGTAGTCGTATGCGTGGGTGATGTTTGCAATGGTCACCGACTTGCTGCCGTGGTCCTTGCGTATCCAGTCCGCATTGGGGAGGTTGATGCCGATAGGAGTGGAAGGATAGCTGTCTCCTGCAAGGCAAACAGCGTTCACTACCTTTGCGGTGATGCCCTTTACCTCCTTCTTCTTGAAACGGGGGTCTATTGGGGCGTTGTCCTCGAACCACTGGGCGTTGCCGCACAGGATTTCGGTGCGCTCGGAGGCGGCCTTGTCCTTGATGTTCACGTAGCCTTCCCAGGCGCCCTTGCGGCCAAGGGGATCGTTGTAATCCTCTACAAAGCCGTTTATGAAGTCTACCGTGCCTTCAGTGTCCTTGACCCACTCTACATTGAATTCATCCCATTTGCGCAGGTCACCTGTCTTATAATACTCGATAAGCAGTTCAAGGGCGTGCTTCTGGATGTCATTCTCAGCCACTGCGGCGGCCTTTTCCAACTGTTCGCATATCTTGCTCAGCGCGCCATCGTATATGCCGCCAACTTTCCAGGGCTTCTCTACCACCTTGCCGTTCTCCTTGACAACCTTGGTGTTGAGGCCGTATGATATGGGATGGGGGTCATCAGGTACTGCAATGGAAGCATAGTAGTCTTCCACCTCCTGGCGGGTAACGCCGTCATAGAAATTGACGCCTGACAGCTGTACTATGTCTCCGTCCGTGCTTGTGGAGCGGCGCTGGTCCTTTCCGGCCGATCCGTAGATGACAGGAAGCAGCAACTGGCATTTGCCACCGTCGCCCACAGATTCCATCAATGTCTGGAAATATGCCTGGGAACACTCCGGAGTGAAGCGGTCCTCTGCGTAATGGTGATATATACCGTTGGAGAAGAACAGCCTTTTGGCGTAGGTCTCGAACTTCTTGAAGTCCTCAGAGCCGCGGTCTCCCTTGTAATTTTCCAGGATATTCTCAACGGTGTGCCTTATGCGTAAATTGTATTCTCCGTTCTGGTCCCAGAGTATGTCCCTTCCGTATTTTGCGGCTTCTGCCAGGTAGTATGCGTACTCCTTCTGCTGCAATGTGAGGTCTTCCCATCCGGGGACTTTATACCTCATTACCTTGAGGTCTGCGAACTCGTCCAGCAGGTAATGGAATTCCTTGATTTCCTCTTCTGTCCTCTGCTGGCAACCAGCTATGATTGCCAAGGCTCCAAAGCTTATCATAATTCGTATTAATCTTTTCATATCATTCGTTTTCTCGTACAAAAATAGTAATTTTGCGCCCGGAAAAAATTAATTCACACTATTATATGAGAAAGAAAATCGTAGCCGGCAACTGGAAAATGAACACCACTTGCCAGGAAGGTATGGAACTCGCAAAGGCCGTTGTTGCAAAGGCCGGAGAGGCTCCTGCAAATGTTGGTCTTATTGTAGCTGCTCCTTTTACACATCTCTGCTGCCTCAGCGAGATCCTGGAGGGCACAAGGGTTGAACTTTCTGCACAGAACTGCGCAGACCACGCTTCCGGAGCATATACCGGAGAGGTTTCCGTTTCAATGCTCAAGTCTGTAGGTTGCCAGTGGACCATCCTTGGTCACTCTGAGCGCCGCCAGTACTACGGCGAGACCGATGAGAAACTTGTCGTAAAGACCAAGCTCGCCCTTGAGGCTGGCCTTGGAGTTATCCTTTGCGTAGGTGAGAACCTGGACGAGAGGGAGGCAGGCAAGCACTTCGATGTCTGCAAGACCCAGATCGAGAACGTTCTCTTCAACTTTACCGCTGAGGACCTCAAGAACATCGTTATCGCATACGAGCCTGTATGGGCTATCGGAACCGGCAAGACCGCTACCGCCGCTCAGGCAGAGGAGATCCACGCTTTCATCCGCAAGGTGCTTGCCGACAAGTTCGGTGCACAGGTTGCTGACGATATGACCATCCTCTACGGCGGAAGCTGCAAGCCTTCCAACGCCGGCGAACTCTTCGCCCAGCCCGACATCGACGGCGGCCTCATCGGAGGCGCCTCCCTCAAGGCTGACGACTTCCTCGCCATCGCCAAGGCTTACTAGGCTTCACCGGCTATCACGCTGCGAACCCTTTACTGTGGATTCTCCGCTTTGATGTGGAGGGGGTTCTTCTCAAAATCGCTTTCGGCGTTAAGCCTGCTATTGTGGCGATTTTGAGAAGAACCCCCTCTGCATCAGCTACAGTATCAGTTGACGAATTCGATTTCCTGGAGGATGGCGCCGGCGTGGAAGACTTTGTCCACGACGAATACCAGGTAGCGCACGTCAAGGCTGATGTTGCGGCAGATTTCAGGATCGAAGGTCACGTCGCTCTGGGTGCCTTCCCATACGCGGTCAAAGTTAAGGCCTATCAGGTTACCGTCCGCATTGATGATGGGGCTTCCGGAATTGCCGCCGGTAGTGTGGTTGGTGGCAAGGAAGCAGACAGGCTGGTTGTCATAGAGGCCGGTAGCGTAAATGTCACGGAGCGCCTGGGGGATATCGTAATCGAAGATATCCGGATTGTCCTTCTCGATGATACCGGTAAGGGTAGACTGAGGATGGTAGTAAATGCCGTCCTGCGGCTCGTAACCCTGGACTTTGCCGTAGGCAACGCGCAGGGTGAGATTGGCGTCAGGGTAGAAGGTCTTGTTGGGCTCGAACTCTATCTGGCCCTGCATATAGTCGTGGTAGAGGGCGGTGATCTGACGGTTGAGGTCAGAGCATACGGAGGCCAGCTGCTCGTTGTAATACTTCACGAATTCCCTGCGGAAGATATAGACGGGATCGTTCTCCACGTCAGAGTAGTCCCCGCGGGCGAAAGGCGAGCTGAAAAGGGCGTCAGCCCAGGCCTGCTCGCTGCCGTAGAGGGCCATCTGCTGCTCATAGTAGAGCGGACGGAACTCCTCAGGTACATTCTTTCCGTAGGCGGTCATAAGAGCCACGAAACTCTCCTTGTCAATTGGCATATAATAGTCCTTCAGGAAATTGTCCTTGACAGCCTGGCGGTTCTCCGGCTGAGCGGAGAAATATGAGGAGGCGAACTGGGGCAGTTCCACCGCGAGGGCGGATTCGGAAGTGTACTCGCGGGCATAGTTGAAAGGCTCAAGGCGCTGATAAAGGTCTGCAAGCTTGAGAGTTATGCCCTCATAGCGGGTTCCCTTGGCCCATTTCTCAAACGCGGCTTCATAGGCTTTCTTGCTCTCCACGGTCTTCATCTTGCGGATGCCTTTCATCTCTCCCTGCCACTTCTTCCACGAATTGGAAACCGAAGCGTTCTTTGAAGAATACTGGATGCGCACGGCCTGGCTCTGTCCCATATATTTCTTCTGGGCATCAAGCCTGAGGGTACGGAGGCCGATCTTGGCGGGATCGGAAATCTCTGAAATATACCTTACGGCATCGGAGGTGATGTACTCCTGGGTGCTTCCCGGGAAGCCGTAGATGAAGGTGAAGTCTCCTTCCTTCACGCCTGCCAGGGATACCTTGAAATACTTTTTGGGTGTGTACGGCACGTTGTCAGGGGAGTAGGGGGCGGGATTGTTGTCCTTGTCGGCATAAATCCTGAAGATGGAGAAGTCTCCGGTGTGGCGGGGCCACATCCAGTTGTCGGTATCACCTCCGAACTTGCCGATGGAGGAAGGCGGAGCGCCTACGAAGCGGACGTCCGTGAACACCCTGTAGACAAACAGGAAGTACTGGTTGCCATAATACAGGGCCTCTACCGAAGCGCTGAGCCCCTTGCCGTCCGCAGTGGCTTGTTTCACAAGCTCGGCTGCGGCAAGCTGCTTGTCTTCGGCCGCCAGCATAATGGATGTAACGTCCTCCATCCTGTCAAGGAAACTTACCGAAAGGCCGGGATTGGGGAGTTCCTGGTCACGGGTGAGCGCCCAGAAACCGTCCTTGAGGTAATCGTGCTCCACGCTGCTGTGGCGCTGGATATAGCTGTATCCGCAGTGGTGGTTGGTGAAAAGAAGCCCTTCCTTGGAAACGACCTCTCCGGTGCAGCCGCCGCCGAACAGCACTACGGCATCCTTGAGCGACGCCTGGTTGACGCTGTAGATGTCCTCAGCGTCAAGCTTGAAGCCCTTGGCCTGCATATCGGCTATTCTTTGGGAAATGAGGGAAGGCAGCCACATACCTTCGTCGGCGAGAGCCGGGAATGCGCAAAGCAGCGCTCCCGCCAGTATGGAAAGGATTCTTTTCATATTCTATTTGCTGTATTTCTGGGACTGTTCTGCAATGAGCTGGTCAAGTACTCCGGGGTCGAAGTAATTGATTTTCATTGCCCTCTTGACATCTGCAAGGGTTTCGGCCGCGGCGGCGCGGGCAATCTCGGAGCCTTTGCGGAGCACCTCGTATACATACGGGATGTTCTGCTCAAGGGCGTGGCGGCGCTGGCGGATTGGTTCAAGGGTGTCGTTGAGGACTTCGTTCAGGAACTTCTTTATCATCATATCCCCAAGGCCTCCGGCACGGTACTGGTCCTTGACCTCGTCCAGGGAGTTGAAGGTGAATGAAACCTTCTTGCCAATGAAGCAGTCGCGGAACTTCTCGAAATGTTCAGGCTTGCAGAAGGCGTCAAGGTATGTGAACACGGTGTTGCCCTCAACGTGGCCGGGGTCGGAAACCTGAAGGTGAAGCGGGTCAGTGTACATTCCCTTGACCTTGTTCCAAACCTCCTCCGCCGGATCTGACAGATAAATGCAGTTGCCAAGGGACTTGCTCATCTTGGCCTTGCCGTCAGTTCCGGGCAGACGCATACAGGCGGCATTGTCCGGGAGCATTATTTCCGGCTCCACCAGGGTCTCGCCATAGGTGGAGTTGAATTTGCGGACAATCTCGCGGGTCTGTTCCAGCATTGGCTCCTGGTCCTCTCCCACGGGCACCACGGTGGCCTTGAAGGCGGTGATGTCCGAAGCCTGGCTGATAGGGTAGCAGAAGAAGCCTACGGGTATGCCGGCCTTGTTGTCAGTGTTGTCGTCGCTGAAACCGCGAAGCTGCATCTCCTGCTTTACGGTTGGGTTGCGCTGGAGCCTCTGGACGGTTACCAGGTTCTGGTAGAAGAAGGTAAGCTCCGTAAGCTCGCTGACCTGGCTCTGGATGAACAGGACGCTCTTTTCAGGGTCCAGGCCTGCGGACATATAGTCCATAGCCACTTCCAGGATGTTTTGGCGGACCTTTTCAGGGTTGTCCGCGTTGTCCGTGAGAGCCTGGGCGTCGGCTATCATTATGAATATCTTGTCATATTCCCCGCTGTTCTGCAATTCTACGCGGCGGCGCAGGGATCCTACGTAGTGTCCAATGTGAAGGCGACCGGTTGGACGGTCGCCTGTGAGGATAATCTTTTCCATAATCAGTCGTTTACGTTGGCAAGGGCTTCGCGGATCTTGGCCTCGATCTCGTCACAGAGCTCGGGGTTGTCCTTGAGCAGCTGCTTAACGGCCTCGCGGCCCTGGGCTATCTTCTGGTCATTGTAGCTGAACCAGGAACCTGACTTGTGGATTATGTCGAACTCCACGCCAAGGTCCACGATCTCTCCTACGTGCGAGATGCCTTCGCCGAATACGATGTCAAATTCCGCCTTCTTGAAAGGAGGGGCCATCTTGTTCTTTACCACCTTTACGCGGGTGCGGTTGCCGGTGGCCTCGTCTCCGTCCTTGAGCTGGGTGGTGCGCCTTACATCGATGCGCACGGATGCATAGAACTTGAGGGCGTTGCCTCCGGTGGTGGTTTCAGGGTTGCCGAACATTATGCCGATCTTCTCCCTGAGCTGGTTGATGAAGATGCAGCAGGTATTGGTCTTTGCAATGTTTGCGGTGAGCTTGCGGAGGGCCTGGCTCATAAGGCGGGCCTGCAGTCCCACTTTGTTGTCTCCCATTTCTCCCTCGATCTCCGCCTTTGGAGTAAGGGCGGCCACGGAGTCTATGACAATTATGTCGATGGCGCCGGAGCGGATGAGGTTGTCCGCGATTTCAAGGGCCTGCTCGCCGTTGTCCGGCTGAGATATGAGCAGGGTTTCAAGGTTTACGCCAAGGGCTTTGGCGTAGGTCCTGTCAAATGCGTGCTCAGCATCAATCATTGCGGCTATGCCGCCCTGTTTCTGAGCCTGGGCAATAGCGTGTATTGCCAGCGTGGTCTTTCCGCTGGATTCCGGACCATAGATCTCAATGATCCTGCCGCGCGGATAGCCTCCTATTCCAAGCGCGTGGTCAAGCGCTACGGAACCGCTTGGAATGACCTGTACGTCCCATTGTGGCTGATCTCCCAACTTCATGATCGTACCTTTCCCATAATCTTTCTCAATCTTGTCGATCGTGGCCTGCAGGGCCTTTAGCTTTGCGGCGTTCATCTCTGCAGCCTTTACTTCAACTTCTTTAGCCATAATGTCTGTTTTTAAATGTTATCTTAACAAAGATAGTATTTTTCACTAATTTTGCCGTGTATTTTATGAAAGATATTTTACTGGGAAAAAGCCCTTCTGAACTGAAGGAAACGGTGCTCCGTCTGGGGCTCCCCGCATTCACTGCAAAACAGCTTGCCAACTGGCTTTACGTCAGGCGGGAATTCAACTTTGGCAATATGACAGACATATCCAAGGCCGGGCGCGAACTGCTTGAAAAAGAGTGCGATACGGGGCTTGTGCGCCCTATTGGGCACCAGACTTCGGCCGACGGCACGCGCAAGTACCTCTTCCCCGTGGAAGGGGGAGCGGTGGAGGCCGTGGTCATCCCTGACGGGGAGCGCCGCACGCTGTGCGTGTCATCCCAGGCAGGGTGCAAGATGGGCTGCGCCTTCTGTATGACCGGGCGCCAGGGCTTCCACGGCAACCTGACCGCGGCGCAGATCCTCAGCCAGTTCCTGGCAATCGAGGAAAGCGCCGCCCTCACCAACGCAGTCTTTATGGGAATGGGGGAGCCTCTGGACAACTACGACAATGTGACCAAAGCCATCGAAGTGCTCACGGCGCCCTGGGGCTTTGCCTGGAGCCCCAAGCGCGTGACGCTATCAACCATAGGGGTGCTGCCAAGGCTGAAGCAGTATCTTGACGACAGCAAGTGCCATCTGGCGGTCAGCCTGCACAACCCTTTCCCTGAGGAAAGGCTGCAGATGATGCCCGCCCAGAAAGCCTGGCCGCTGGAAGACGTGATTGCGCTCCTGCGCAAATACGACTTCACCGGCCAGAGGCGTGTCAGCTTCGAATACACTATGTTCAGCGGCTTCAATGACAGCAAGCGCCACGCGGACGCCCTCACACGCCTCCTTTCAGGCCTTGAGTGCAGGGTCAACCTGATACGTTTCCACAAGATTCCGGACTTCCCGTACGTAAGTTCTCCGGACGGCGTGATGGAGGCTTTCCGCGACCGCCTTAACGCCCACGGCGTCACCTGTACCATCCGCGCTTCCCGCGGAGAGGACATACTTGCAGCTTGCGGCCTTCTTGCAGGAAAACACAACCAGGGATAAAGACTATGTGGAGGAAGTTTTGCAGGTTTATAATGAATGTATGGGGCTGGGAGATGGACGAGCATCTTCCGGAAGAGGACAAATGCATCCTGCTGGGCGCCCCGCACACCTCAATCCTTGTTTTTGTGGTGGCATATCTCTTCTATGAAGCCATTGGCGGCAAGGCCCTGTGTATGGTAAAGAAAGAACTGTTCTTCCCTCCTTTGGGATGGATAGTGAGGGCTATGGGCGGGATTCCGGTAGACCGGACCAATCCGTCCTCCATAGTCCGTTCCGTGCTCAAGGAGATGGAGACCAGGGAGCATTTCCACCTTGCGATAGCCCCTGAGGGCACCCGCAAGCCGGTCGCGCGGTGGAAGAACGGATATCACCTCATTGCCAAGGAAGCAGGCGTGCCGGTTTATCTGGCGTATTTTGACTGGAAGCGCAAGAGGATTGGCTGCGGCAGCAAGGTTGAACTCACCGACGACGCCTCAGCAGATACCCGCCGCATCCAGCAGATTTATGAAAGTATGGACCTGGGTGGAAGACACCCGCAAAAATTCAGGACACACTGATGAGACACAGTTTCAAGACACTCACGGACATTTTGGACTATTCCGCGTCCGCCTATGCCAAGAGGACTGTATCCGATTATGTTGACGGAGGGCAGAAATATACCTACACATCTTTCAAAGAGGCCTGTGACCGCCTTTCCGGAGTCCTGTCCACCTTTGGCATCAACGCATCGGACAAGGTTGCCATCCTGTCAGAGAACCAGCCTAACTGGGCCGTAGCCTTCTTTGCGATAACTACCAACGGACGTATCGCGGTGCCTATGCTCCCGGAAGTTTCCCCCAACGAGGTGGACAACATCCTCTCTCATTCTGACGCCAAGGCGGCCTTCGTGTCCCGCAAACAGCTTTCCAAGATTAGCGAGGAGGCTCTTGAAAGGCTTCATCTGGTAATAGATATCAGCAACTTCGAGTTCCTCCGCGCGGACAAGACAAAATTCACCTGCGACGGAACCACCAAGCATCCGGAGCCTATGGATATCGCGGCCATAATATATACATCCGGAACTACCGGGAACGCCAAGGGAGTTATGCTCAGCCACAGGAATTTCTGCGCCAACGTGGAGGAGTCCTGGTACGCGCATCACGTTTACCGCAACGACGTTTTCCTGTCCATCCTGCCTCTTGCCCATACTTATGAGATGAGCATAGGGATGATATATCCGCTTGCCCGCGGGGCTTCCGTGTATTATATCCAGAAGCCGCCTACGCCAACCGTGCTTATGCAGGCAATCTCCAAGATACGCCCAACCACAATGCTTTCCGTCCCCCTTATCATAGAGAAGGTAGTTCGCAGCAAGGTGAATCCTACCATAGCGGCCAGCCGCTTCCTGCGTTATCTCAGGGACAAGATGCCTTTCCTGCTTTACGCTCTGGTCGGGGGCAAGCTCAAGAAGCAGTTCGGCGGAAGGATCCGTTTCTTTGGCATAGGCGGAGCCAAGCTGGATGTGGCGGTAGAGCGTTTCCTCAAGAAGTGCAGGTTCCCTTATGCCATAGGCTACGGCCTCACTGAGACCGCGCCCCTGATTTGCGACGCCGGCCCAAAGAAAACCCACGTGGGTACAACCGGCACCGCATCCTTCGGGGTCAGCGTCCGCCTTGCGGACGTGGACCCTGTCACCGGTCAGGGAGAACTGCAGGTAAAGGGCCCCAATGTAATGCTGGGCTACTATAAGGATTATACCCGCACCCGTTCCGTGATGACCGCGGACGGCTGGATGCGCACGGGCGATATGGCCACTATGGACTCCAAGGGCCGCTTCAGTATCCTGGGACGTATGGGAAGCGTTATCATTGGCGCTTCCGGGGAGAATATCTATCCAGAAGAGATAGAAAGCGTGATCAATAACCTTGGAGGAGTCAACGACTCCCTTGTGGTTTCACGCTCGGGCCAACTGGTGGCCCTGGTCCAGTTCAACGAGGGCCTTATAGACTGGAACCTGGAAGGGGAGGACAAGTTCATAGAGACCATAGAACAGAAGAAGAAAGAGGTTATGGACTTTGTGAACTCCAAGGTGAGCAAGTTCCTCAAGATCAAGGATGTGATTGTGATGAAGGAGCCCTTCAAGAAGACTGCCACCCATAAGATACGCCGTTTCCTATATCAGGAGAAGCGTCCTTAGCATCCCAACCTTGGCCCAGCGCATAGGAATGGAGGGCGCTTTCCTAGCACCAGTATTCTCCGAAGGGGTGGAGGCTTCCACATTGGCGTCTATTCCCATTGCCTTGAGGTTCCTCACGAATGCGTCCTCGAATCCGTGCTCCACAATCTTCCTTGAGAAATTGAGGTTCAGCCTGTTGCCGTAACTGACACAGGCGCAGGCGCCCGATTTCTGCTGTGGACGGCCCAGGATGAAGTCTATGTCACGCACGTGCCCGCGCATCGTCTCCGGTATGGATATCTCTCCAAGGTTTGACAGGGTCTGGGAGCAGTAGTTCTCTCCCTTGTGGGCGTTTATGAAATTGATTGCCAGTTTCTTGATGAACAGGGGAATGCTGCGTATCGCCAGATTGTCCTCCAGGGCTACATTTGCCGCCACGCGCGTGGTGAGTCGGTGAGGGTTCACGAACAGGCGCTTCTGCAGTTTCACTTCCTGCAGAATGTCACCGAATGGCAGGTTCCCGTTCCTGACGTCTATTCCAAGATGTACGTAAGAAGAGAAATTGCGCAAGGTGCGGCTGCCGAACATCGGCCTGAGGTTTACCGGAACCTCCACCTTGAGGAAAGGGCTGTCTCCAAGTACGGGCTTGCGCGAGCGGACTTCCTGCAGGGAGAGGAGCATTAGGGCCGTTACCAGTTCCGTAACGGTGCATCCGTTTTCCTTTGCCAGTTCCTGCATCCCGTCAAGCGGCAGGCTCACTTTTACGTTGTGGAGTATGCCGGCGCTCTCCTCGGTGCCGTGCAGGTGGTAGGCCCTTGTCTCCTTGTCAAGGGAGCCCTTCGTCCCGGAAAACCGGTCGAAACTGTCTTCCATCTCCTCTTTGAGAGGCTCTTCTTCAAGGTCAAGGACCCATTTCCCGGCGGGAATTTCAACTCCGTAACGCAGGCGGATGTATTCTGCGGTGAGGCTCATCAGGAAAGTCATCGCTCCGGTGCCGTCCGTAAGCGCGTGGAAGAAATCCAGGACGATGCGGTTTCCGTCACATCCCGTCCTGAAAAGGTATCCGCCGTTCTTCTTGAAATTGAAAGGGCGCATTGCAAATGGAGGCGTCACCACCGGATCGTTCTCCAGACGTCGGAGAAACCACCAGAAGAATCCCTTGTCCAATGTGTACCGGAATCCGGGGAACCGTTTCATACAGTTTTTCAAGGCTGCGCCAAGCAAGTCTTGGGAGACTTCCTCGTCAAGGGTGACCGCCATACGGAAAATAGTTGCGTACTTGCGGGTCCTGCAAGAAGGATATATTATAGATGCGTTGTCCAGTCTTGTCCAAGCGGGTGTTTTCATAACATTAAGTCCTTTTTTCAGAAGCAAAGGTATGTCCTATCCCCATTCTGGTAAAACATTGGCCACGAACGTTTGTTTTTTGTGATATAAACGTTATTTTTGTGACGAAACAGTTATTTTTATTGACGAAAAAAGACTGACCTTGTTTTCGTCACATCAAAATTTGTGACAGATATGAACTCGTACCCCAAGGCGCTGAATGGGTTTTCGCCCCATTTGTTTTATGTTTTCGGCCTGCCGGCATTCTTCCTCCTGAGCGTTCTCCTGTATGAGCCGTCGCACCTGGTTTCCCTTATGCACACAGGGGAGACTCCCGGGGTGCAGTTGTTTTCATTCAACATATCAATTGTTACGGCCATCATATTTGTGGTAATGCTCCTCAGCAGGCTCCTTTTCTTCCTTTTGCGTAAGAAACTTGATATGACCCTTGGCTGGTTTGCAATGTGGTGTGTAATGGAAACTGTCCTGGTTTCCAGTTTCGTGGCCCTGTACCTGACATTGATGGATAAAGGCACAGACAGTTTCTTCCTTTTCCTGGGACGATCCCTTTCTGCGCTTGGCTCCATTTTGATCTTCCCATATTTGATTCTCACGCTTGCCTTTGCGTTGGCTGATGCGCGCAATTCTTCTGCTGCAGAGCCGGAAAGCCGCCTCAAATTTTATGACAGCAGGCACCAGCTCAAGTTCATCACCTCCGCACAGTCCCTTATGTATCTGGAGGCCAATGAGAACTATGTGATCATTCATTTTGACGAGAACGGAGAGGAGAAGAAATACCAGCTCCGCAATACCCTCAAGAGCGTTGAACCTTTATGCGAGAAGGCCGGCTTTGTCCGTACCCACAGGGGATTCATAGTCAATCCGGCGCACGTAAGGCTCATCCGCAAGGAGCCGGGCGGCTTTTTCTTTGCCGATATCGGCACTGACCGCCCTCAGGGCATCCCCGTTTCAAAAAAGTATTATGACAACCTGACCGCATCTCTTCTATAAGATTATGAAAGCTTGTTTTAGATTTTTGACTGTTGTACTGATGCTGGCCGCTCCTCTGCGCGCCGGAGCCCAGCTGGCCACTTCCAGTGTCAATCCCCAGGACGATACCCTGGCCGTAAGGCAGATGAGGACTTTCCTGAACGGCATCCGCCGTTCTGAGAAGCGCCCCACCGTGGCGCTTGTCCTGAGCGGCGGAGGCGCCAAGGGCGCGGCCCACGTGGGCGTGCTAAAGTATTTGGAAGAGAATAAGATACCTATTGATGTAGTGATAGGTACCAGTATGGGCGGATTGATGGGAGGACTGTACTCGATGGGCTATTCCGCCACTGAGCTTGATTCCCTCCTGACAACCCTTGACTGGGGCAAGATCCTCAGCGACGACGTCCCAAAGGACTACATATCTTACAAGAACAAGAGATACAGGGAAGTATATAGCCTCCGCCTGCCGTTCCATTACCTGAAGAGAGACCTGGAAAGGCGCCTTGAAGATGACTCTCCGGATAAAGTGCTGGAGCGCAGCCTGGGACTCTCCAAGGATCAGATGGAAAGCGTGCTGGGCAATTCCGGAATGGGCATAGGGTCCAGCCTCCCGGCCGGTTTCGTTGCCGGACTTAACGTGACCAACCAGATCTCATCCCTGTCCGTTGGATATCAGGATGACATTCCGTTCTCTGATTTCCCAAGGCCGTTCTTCTGCGTTGCGTCAGACCTGGTAAGCTGCAAGGCTTACAACTGGTCCCGGGGCTCCATCGTGGATGCTATGCGCTCCACTATGTCCATTCCCGGCCTGTTCGACCCTGTACGGTATCAGGGCAAAGTCTTGATTGACGGTGGCACCAGGAACAATTTCCCCACCGACATTGCCCGCGCTATGGGGGCGGACATAATAATTGGCGTGGAACTTTCCGATCCGGACAAGACATATACGGAAATCAACAATCTGGGCAACCTGCTTATGCCGCTCATCGATATGCTTGGAAGGGAAGCCTTTGACAAGAACCTTGAGAACGTGGACATTTTCATAAAGCCGGACCTCAAGGGATACAATATGCTCAGTTTTGACCACGCAAGCATTGAAGACATAATCCAGAGGGGATATGACGCTGCCAAAAACCTGGAAGACCAGATAGCCGAGCTCAAGGAAAAGGTGCAGGGAGCCAACCTTGCCCTGAATAATGACAAGGCCATTGACATAGGGGAGAAGTACGTGCAGATTGACAGGGTTGAATTCAACGGCATTACCGATCCGGAGTCCCTGTTCCTTTCCAAGAAACTGGACATCAGGGCGGGAGATTATGTCTCCAGGACTGAGATCGAGGACGCAATGGCAATGATATATGCAACCGGATCCTTCAATATGGTAACCTACCGCCTTTATGGCGAAGAAGCGCCTTTCCACCTTGTGTTCGACTGTGAAAAAGGCCCTGTACACCAGCTGGGGCTTGGTTTCAGGGCGGACAGCGAGGAACTTGTGTCGCTCATATTCAACATAGGATTCGGCGTCCTTAACCTTAGGGGCCCGTCTATGGAGTTCACCGGCAGGGTGGGCAGGGACAAGTACCTTGACTCCCATTTTGAACTTGACGTCCCGGGTCTCCCTACCCTTAACGCAAGGGCCAAGGTTGAGGGCAACGTAGCGGACATTCTATATGCCGATGAGTCCCGTTATCAGGTGGGCTTCTGGGGCCATAAGGAGGAGCTCTATTTTTCTGACATCAGCTGGAAGAGGGCAAGCATAAGCCTGGGTGCCAGGAACAGGTTCTACCAGGTGAATTCCTGGCTGACAAATGACGGTACCAAGATGGATGCCGGGACAATGAAACTGTATTCCGGCAATTACAATTCTATTTTCGGCGACCTGCGGATAAATACCACCGACGATGGTTATTACCCTACCAAGGGAACCAACATAGCCGCAGTTTACGAGTTCATCTTCCGCAAGTCTTCCACACCGGATTTCTCACCTGTACACGTGGCTGCATTGGATATCCACCAGGTCATCCCCCTGGGCAAGTATATAGCATTCATCCCGGGCTTCCACGCCAGGGCCGTCCTGGATAACGATCTTTTCAACATCTACCAGAAAAACTACATAGGAGGCTATATGAGCAACAGGTATGTGGACCACCGCATTCCGTTCCCCGGATTCGCGGACGCAGCCTTGATTGGAGACTATGCCGGAGTGGTGGACGCCACCCTGAGGATCAATCCTGTCAAGAACTTCTATGTTTCCGCCATTGCGGCGGCGCTCAAGGACGCTGACAGGCTGGAGGATATCACCCTCGACCTGCGTCCTACCGCGCTGGGAGCGGCGGTCGAATTCTCCTACAAGACAATCCTGGGGCCGCTCAAGGCCACTGTCCATTGGTCTGACTTCACCAACCGCGTTGGCGCATACCTCAGTTTCGGATACGATTTCTAGTATGGATACCGCAGTGCTCAACAGGTTCCAGGCATTATGCTCCAAGAGCGAGCAGTGCTCCACGGACATTTACCGCAAGCTCCTGAAGGCGCTTGACGGCAACGGTTCCGCCGCGCAGGAGATACTTGATTCGCTCATAGCGGACAAGTTCATCGACGATGCCCGGTACGCAGCGGCTTTCGCGCGCGACAAGGCCCGCCTGGAAGGTTGGGGCCCCATCAAGATACGCTTTAAGCTGCGTGCAAAGGGCATCCCTGACTCCGCAATTGCGGAAGGAATAGGGCAGATCGATGCGGATCAGGCGGATGACAGGCTCCTGCGGCTGCTTCAGGCTAAGTGCAAATCCCTGCAGGGCGATCCGCAGATAAAGTTCAGGCTCCTGAAATATGCCCTGGGCCGCGGTTACGATTATGACCGCATCGCCTCCCTGGTAGACAAAGTGCTTGCAGATGGACAATCTTAAGCTCAAGACGGTATATGCCCGCAACTGCCAGGTGCAGAGGGTTGACAAGGCCACGGCGCAGGAGTTCATCGGCCGATGCCACCGGATGGGATTCACCACCGGGCGCTATCACTACGCCCTGTTCGTAAAACGCCGTACCGGAGAATCCGAAGCGGGTCTGGACAAAGATACCATGGTGGCGGCTGCAAGTTTCTCCCAGGCCCGGAAATGGGTGAAAGACGGCAGGGAAGTGCGCTCCTATGAATGGGTGCGCTACTGTTCCCTTCCGGATGTCAGGGTGGTTGGCGGAATGGGCAAGATTCTTGAAGAATTCATTTCCCAAGTCCGGCCGGACGACATAATGACCTATTCGGATCCGCGTTGGTCTGATGGAGACGCTTACAAGGCCCTGGGCTTTGAACCGGAAGGGGAGAAGGACTTCGGGGATTTCAAGAGCGTCAAACTGAGGCTGAAACTCACTGATTATGACTAAAAAAGGAAAGCTGCTGAGGCTGCTGTTCATCAAAATACCCCTGTTCCTGGTGCTGTTCTCCGTCCTTTGGGTGGTGGCTCTGAAATGGATGCCTGTCAGGGTTACGCCCCTGATGCTGAGCCGTTCCATTGAGTACCGCAAGGATGATTCTTTCAAGACGCATAAGAAATGGACGCGCCTGGAAGACATCTCCCCGGAGATGGTCAAAGCCGTAATTGCATCTGAGGACAACCTTTTCGACACCCATAAAGGCTTTGACTGGAAGGAGATCAGGATAGCGATAGATGAATACAAAAGCGGGAAGAGGCTGCGCGGGGCCAGCACCATCTCCCAGCAGACCGCACGCAACGTGTTCCTCTTTCCTTCCAATTCCGCTGTCAGGAAAGCCCTGGAGGCATATTTCACCCTGCTCATAGAGTGGATCTGGGGCAAGGAAAGGATAATGGAGGTATATTTGAACGTGGCGGAGATGGGTCCCGGAATATACGGGGCGCAGGCGGCGGCGCGGGAGCTCTTTGGCAAGCAGGCGGCGGAGCTCACCAGGCGCGAGTCCTGCCTCATAGCCGCCTGCCTGCCCTCGCCCCTCTCGCGCAACGCCGCCAAGCCTTCCGCATACGTGCAAAAAAGAGCCTCCCAGATTTCTAGTCTGGAAGGCAAACTTAAGTTCCCTGACTGGATCTAGGCGTCTTCTGTCTGGTCCAGCGTCTGTTCAACCATCTTTCCTGAAAGGAGCCTGTCGTATTCAAGGCGGTTGCGGTATATGTCTATGGCCGCAAAGATCGATGCCCTCATCGACAGAGGGTCCGCGGCGTCGCGGCCGGCCATATCGTACGCGGTTCCGTGGTCAGGAGATGTGCGCACAATTGGCAGTCCAGCGGTGAAGTTTACTCCGTCCGAGAAAGAAAGGGCCTTGAAAGGCTCCAGTCCCTGGTCGTGGTACATTGCAAGGGTGGCGTCGAATTTATTGTACTCCCTGAGCCCGAAGTAGCCGTCCGGGGAATAAGGGCCGAAGGCCAGGATTCCCTGCTCCACGGCCTCGTCTATTGCGGGGCGGATGATGTTCTGCTCCTCTGATCCCAGGAGGCCGCCGTCACCGCAGTGGGGGTTCAGGCTGAGCACGGCAATCTTTGGCATATCCACGCCAAAATCCCTCTTGAGGGACTGGTCCATAAGCCTGAGCTTGCTTATGATCTTCTCCTTTGTGATGCTGGAAGGGACGTCCTTGAGGGGAATGTGCCCTGTCACCACGCCAACCTTCATTGTCTGGCTTACCATAAACATTGTTATGTCCTTTACCCCGAAGGCGTTCTGCAGGTACTCCGTGTGGCCGGTGTAGCCGAAGCCTTCCCCAACCATAGCTTTCTTGTTGATAGGTGCGGTCACAAGGACGTCGATGTCTCCTTTACGGATGTCCCTGACCGCCCACTCAAGGGATGTGATTGCGGCCTTGGCACTTTCCGGCGTAGCCTGTCCGGGTTCTACGAACACGTTGTCCGGCAGGCAGTTGACAATGTTTATGCGCCTTGGGTGAGCGTCCTTGGCAGAGGAAATGACGTTGGTGTCCATCTGCTCAATATTGTGTATGAGCTTCTTGTAGAAGCCGAATATCTTTGACGAACCGTAAATGACAGGGGTGAAAGATTCAAGGATACGTGGATCCGCAAGGGCCTTGATTATGACCTCATAGCCTATTCCGTTTCCGTCTCCCTGGGTAATACCCACTACAATCTGTTTGTTGCTGTTCTTGGACATTATAATTCTAATTTACTTGATTCTTCATTCTCCTGCACATATCCCGTATCGGCAGGAAGGTTTGCGGCGCGTCCGGCCTCTACTGCAAGCTGGTCGCAGCGCTCGTTCTCAGGATGCCCTGCGTGCCCCTTGAGCCAATGGAAAGTGACCCTGTGTGAGCGGTACAGTGGAAGGAAACGCAACCACAGGTCCGGATTCTTGACCTTCTTGAAACCCTTCCTTACCCAATTGTCCAGCCACCCTTCCGTAACGGCCTTGACCACGTAGGTGGAATCGCTCCAGACCTCCACCACGGCATTGCTCCATTTGATGGCCTCAAGGCCTGTGATGACCGCCAGCAGTTCCATCCTGTTGTTAGTGGTGAGGGCGAAGCCCCCTGACAGCTCCTTGCGAAGGTCTCCGCACTTGAGCACCACACCGTATCCACCCGGGCCCGGGTTGCCGCTTGAGGCGCCGTCCGTATAGAGATAGATCACCGGTTTTTCAGCTGTAGCCATCACTTGGGATATTGACTAACAAAAGTAGGTAAAATATTCTTTACTGGAGTATTTTTGTTAAATTTGTAAATGATGAAAGTGATTGTGACAGGGGCGGAAGGCCAGCTTGGAAGCGAGTTGCGCGCAGCCTCCCGGAACAGCGCCCACAATTATGTCTTTACTGATGTATGCCGGCTCAGCGGGGCTGACACCACCTATCTTGACATTACCGACGCTGCCGCCGTGAACGATTTCTTCTACGTCCAGAAACCGGATGTCATTGTCAACTGCGCGGCCTACACCAACGTTGACAAGGCAGAAGACGATGCCGCCTCCGCAGACCTTCTCAACCGCCAGGCTGTGGGGAACATAGCCCTTGCAGCGCTGGACTGCGGCGCAACTGTCATCCACATTTCAACGGACTATGTGTTCGGCGGGGACGGAAGGATTCCGTACAAAGAAGACGATGCCAAGAACCCTCTGGGCGTATACGGACGCACCAAACTTGCGGGTGAGGAGGAACTGCTGGGATCCGGATGCAAGGCAATCATAATCCGCACCGCCTGGCTTTATTCCCCATACGGAAAGAACTTTGTTAAGACAATGGCCTCACTGATGGCAACCCGTCCGGAAGTGGGCGTGGTGGCTGACCAGGTTGGAAGCCCCACCTGCGCGGAGGACCTTGCCGCCGTCATTTGTCATATCATTGAAAAGGGAATGCTGGGCCATACGGGCGTGTATCACTATACGGACGCCGGAGTTGTTTCCTGGTTCGACTTTGCAAGGGAAATATGCCGCCTTGGTGGATGGGACTGCGCCGTTAAGCCATTGCGTTCCAGCGAATTCCCTTCAAAGGTGCGCCGGCCGCATTATTCGGTGTTGGACAAAAGCAAGATAACAGAGACGTTCGGGGTGGAAGTCCCGTATTGGAAGGACTCCCTGGCCCGTTGCCTCCTAAATATTGAATGATGGAAGTATTGCGGACAGACATAGACGGGGTTGTGCTTCTCCGGCCCAGGGTTTTCCTGGACAAGAGAGGGTATTTCCTTGAGACTTTCTCCCAGAGGGAGTTCGACGAGCAGGTGCGCCCGGTCACCTTTGTGCAGGACAACCAGAGCAGTTCGTCATACGGCGTGGTGCGGGGGCTCCATTTCCAGAAAGGGGAGTTCAGCCAGGGCAAGCTTGTGCGCGTTGTAAGGGGACGCGTGCTTGACATAGCAGTGGACATACGCCGCGGAAGCCCCACATTTGGAAAGCACGTGGCCGTGGAACTGTCCGAGGACAACTTCCTGCAGCTGTTCATCCCGCGCGGCTTTGCACACGGCTTTGCCGTGCTGTCGCCGCAGGCTGTGTTCGAGTACAAATGCGACCGCTTCTATGCCCCGGGCAAGGAGGGCGCCATAGCCTGGAACGATCCCGCCCTTGGGATTGACTGGAGGATAGCCCCGCAGGATGTTATCCTTTCTGAGAAGGATGCTTCCCATCCTCTCCTCAAGGACTGCGACTGCCTGTTTGACTATAACCAGGAACTTTATTGATATGAAAAGGCTGTTGCTTGTGGTTTCCGTAGTTTTCCTGCTCCTCGCTCCCGCAAGGGCGCAGAGGAATACCGGGTATTACGAAGACTACGTGCAGTACCTGCCCGCCGCAATGAACCTTGGACTGGACCTTGTCGGCGTCGGGAGCGTGGACGGATATCCGGACATACTGATAGCCTCCGCCACAACCTTCCTGTCAGAAGCCCTTATGGTTAATGCCCTGAAGCTTGTTGTCAAGGAGGAACGTCCCAACGGGACTGGCTGGAACTCGTTCCCTTCCGGGCATTCGGCAACCGCATACGCCGGAGCCGAACTTGTGCGCCTTGAATATGGCTGGGGCTGGGGAACGGCGGCTTACGTGGCCGCCACGGCAGTGGCATACGGGCGCGTGGCGCACCAATGCCACTGGTGGTGGGACACCACCGCCGGCGGTGTGATAGGCATACTTAGCGCCCACATAGGGTACAGTACCGTACGCCCCATAAAGAGGCTGTTCGGGATGGAACTTCCAAAGGAAACCTCAGTTTCCCTTTATCCGGTGGTGGAACCGCGCTCCGGTGCGCTGTGCACCACGCTGGCTTTTACTTTTTAGCTGATGAAAAGAGTACTCGTCATACTGATCACATTGTTTACGGCCCTGAGCGCATTTGCCCAGCTGAAGGACCGTACGCTTCGCGTAGACTATATCTTCAGCGGCACTGACAAGCAGGCCTCCATCTCCGTAGCCTCTCTCAGCAGTTTCGACACCTGGGCGGGAAGGCGCGTCAATATGGACAAGGTTCCCCTCCGGGGCAACGGCCAGATATGTATGGAGGACGCCGTGACCGGCAAGGTACTCTACCGTATGTCTTTCAGTACCCTTTTCCAGGAGTGGCAGGCAACGGAAGAGGCTACACGCGTTACAAAGGCCTTTGAGAACGTGTTCCTCCTGCCTATGCCTGAATCCAGGGTGAACATTACCGTGGAGCTGTTCGACCTGCACGGAAAGGCGGCCGCCTCGCTGACGCATCCGGTGGACCCTTCAGATATCCTCATACGCCCCATCGGCGCCAATCCGCCCCGCACCGTGGATATCCTCAGCAGCGGCCCGGCATCAGAGTGCATAGATATCCTTATCATCCCCGAGGGCTACACCCAGGAAGAGATGGACCTCTTCCTTGAAGACTGCCGCGCGGCCTGGGCCTCGTTTATGAATCACGAGCCCTTCGCCTCGCTCAGCAGCAGGTTCAATGTCAGGGCAGCAATGATTCCATCCCAGGACAGCGGCGTCAGCGTCCCCCGGAAGGGAGACTGGAAGAACACCGCCCTGGAGTCCCATTTCGATACTTTTTACTCCGACAGGTACCTGACCACGCTGCAGCTTACACGCCTGCACAACCTTATAGCCGGCCTGCCTTACGAGCATATCATAATCCTGGCCAATTCCACCACCTATGGCGGTGGAGGCATATACAACTCTTACGAACTTACGGCCGCCCACCATTCCGCATATGCCCCGGTTGTAGTACACGAATTCGGCCACAGCTTTGCCGGCCTGGCGGACGAGTACCATTATGACGACCAGTTCGTAGAGTATTATTACCCGGATTCCGAGCCGTGGGAGCAGAACATAACCACCCGGTTCGACTTCGCCTCCAAATGGCAGGATATGCTTGGCCAGCCGGGAGTTGGCCTGTTCGAGGGCGGCGGGTACCAGTCCAAGGGAGTATGGCGCCCCTCACAGGACTGCCGTATGAATACAAACGCGTGTCCGGCTTTCTGCCCCGTATGCCAGAGGGCCATTGCGCGTATGATAGACTTTTATACTATGGAAAATGAATAAACTGTTGATAGCAGGACCGTGCAGCGCAGAGAGCCGTGAGCAGGTGCTTCAGGCTGCGCGGGCGGTGAAGGAGATAGGAGCGGACATCTTCCGTGCGGGGGTTTGGAAACCACGCACGCACCCCGGCTGTTTTGAGGGAATTGGCGAGCCGGCCCTGGAGTGGCTGGCCCAGGTCCAGGAAACCCTGGGGCTTGAAGTCACAACGGAAGTGGCTTCCGCCCATCACGTCCGCCTGTGCCTTGAAAAAGGCATCCGCACTGTGTGGATAGGGGCAAGGACAACGACTAATCCCTTTATGGTGCAGGAGATAGCCGACGCCCTCAAGGGCAGCGGGGCAAAGGTTCTGGTAAAGAATCCGGTCAACTCGGACGTGGACTTATGGATAGGAGCCGCCGAGAGGCTGGCCTCCAACGGAATCAACGACATTATCCTGGTACACAGGGGCTTTTCCAAGGGCCTTGCCGGCAGATACCGCAACGATCCAAAGTGGCACCTGCTGCTCCAGGTAAGGGAGCGAATGCCGCAACTGCCGTTAATCTGCGACCCCAGCCATATAGCCGGAGAAAGGGAACTGGTTCCGGAAATAGCCCAAAGGGCTATGGACCTTGGCCTTGACGGCCTTATGATAGAGTGCCATCCTGATCCTTCAGCGGCGCTCAGCGATGCCTCCCAGCAGTTGACTCCTGCAAGTCTCAAAGAACTTCTGGACAACCTTGTTACAAGGGTTCAGGACAGTTCGGACGCGGCATACAGGGACCGCCTGGAAATGCTCCGCTCCCAGATAGATTCCCTGGATGCGGACATCATTGACAACCTTGCCCGCAGGATGGAGATAAGCCGCCAGATAGGGGCGTTGAAGAGGGAGAACGGTATTTCCATAGTGCAGCCCGTCAGATGGGGCCGCGTAATGCAGGATGCGCTGCAGAGGGCGGCTGCATCGGGCTTGGAAGAAGAACTTGTGAACAAGATTTTTGCGCTAATACACGAGGCGTCAGTAAGACAGCAATAACATTACCATCAAACAGATATAATATGAAGAGATTAATCATTTTGGCTGCTTTCGCAGCATTGGCACTTTGCTCCTGCAACAATAGCAAGCAGAGTGCGGTGAAAGGCCCCATTACAACCGGAGACGACTGCATTGTCAGGACAACCAGCGGAAAGATAATGGGTTACAACGATGCCGGCATCTACACATTCAAGGGTGTACCCTATGCCAAGGCAGAACGTTTTATGCCACCGACGGACCCGGACAAGTGGGATAATGTAAGAAAGACCCAGTCCTACGGCCCTCAGGCTATGCAGAACCAGAATATGAGGTGGGGCGGACAGCCGTCCGACTATGATTTCGGTTTCGAATTCAAGAATGAGAAGAGCTCGGAGAACTGCCAGGTGCTCAACGTGTGGACTCCTGCCCTGGACGGAAAGAAGCGTCCTGTTTTCCTCTGGATCCACGGTGGCGGCTACGCCAGCGGATCTGCAATCTTCCTCCCGGCACAGGAAGGAAGGGCACTTGCTGAGAAGGGTGACATTGTAGTAGTAACTGTCAACCATCGTCTCAACATCCTTGGTTACATAGATCTTACAGCCCTCGGCGGAAAATATTCAGAGTCCGTGAACCTTGGAATGCAGGACCTTGTAAAGGCTCTGGAGTGGATACACAATAACATCGAGGCGTTCGGAGGAGATCCCAACTGCGTTACCATAGGCGGCCAGAGCGGCGGTGGCGGAAAGACTTCCACACTTATGGCAATGCCTTCTGCAAAGGGACTGTTCCACAGGGCTGTGGTACAGAGCGGCTCTACGCTCCGTCAGCAGGAGCCTGAGCGCAGCAAGGCCCTTGGCGTTGCTGTAGTGGAGGAACTCGGTCTCAAACCTGGACCTGACGTAGACCTGAGCGGATTTACATACGAAGAGCTTGTAGCTGCTGGAAGCCGCGCAACCCGCAGGGTGGGCGGAAGCTTCGGCCCAGTCGTAGACGGCAAATACCTCATCCAGCATCCATTCGACCCTATGGGAGCTGAAATCAGCAAGGATGTCCCTATGCTCATAGGTTCTAACCTCAATGAGTTTACATATACCAACAACGTGGTTCTGGATATGGAGCAGGTAAAGGCACGCCTTGGCTCAAGGCTTGGAGATAAATTTGACCAGTACGTGGCCGATTTCGAGAGCATATATCCGGGCCAGGCTCCAAAGGAACTGGTTTATACCGACTTCAGGACACGCGGCAACGTCATCAAGCAGGCAACTGCAAAGCAGGCCCAGGGAGGTGCAAACGCTTATGTATATCTCTTCTCCTGGAAATCACCTGTCAATGACTATGCGCTTTCCGCCTGCCACGGAATGGAACTTCCGTTTATGTTCAACAACGTAGCCAACCAGAGGGAGATGACTGGCGGAACACCTGAGGCTTATAAGATGGCCGACGTTGTCAGCGACGCCTGGATAGCCTTCATCAAGACAGGTGACCCCAACTGCGCAAGCCTGCCCGCCTGGGAGCCGTTCAACCCGCAGGAGCACAACACTATGATTCTTGACAACACCTGCAAGATGGTCAAGAATTTCGATGATGTGATGCTGCAGTATAACTAGTTGGCTGAGACGTATTTGGCTATCTCGGCTGCTATTGCAGGGCCGCGGAGCTCACGCTTGAGAATGGTGCCGTCCGGACCAAAAAGGATAATGTGAGGGATACCGTCAATTCCATACAGGTCAGTAGGAATTTGCTGTGCGTTCACGATCTGGTTCCACGGAAGCTCAAGCTCCTCCGCGGCCCTCTTTGTATCTTCCAGCTTGTCCCATACGGCAACGCTCAGGATGTCGAACTTGTCGCCTCCGTAGGTTGCGTATACATCCTTGATGTTGGGAATCTCGCGGATGCAGGGGCCGCACCAGCTTGCCCAGAAGTCAACAAGGATGTATTTGCCCTTGCCAATGTAGTCTGAGAACTTGACAGTGCTCTTCTCCGGGTTCTCCGGGTCCTGTACCACGGTGAAATCCACGAACTTTCCGCCCTCGGCAGTGGATTTCTTGGCGTCCAGGCTTGTGAGGATATCTTTAACCTGATCCTTTTCCTTCAGATTGGGGGAGAGGTATCCAATCACCTTCTCAAGCTGGTCCAGGGGAAGCATATAATAGATGTTGGTTATGGATGTCAGGCCAACCGCATTGTCCGGATTGTCCTTGATGGCGTCTACGCAGTATGAGAGGAATTCCTGCTCCAACTGGCTCTCGCTCAGGATGTCTTCCTTGGAAAGGAGGGCGTCTACGCCCTGCATGAAGCTGTCGTACTTTGCCTGGGTGGAGATCTTTGGCTTGTCCGATGTCACCGTAGGTGTGGTTTCGCCAAAATTGATTGTCAGGACCGTTCCGTCAGGCACGAACTCTACGGAAGTCATATCGGCTACGATGTTGCCAACGGTGGTGATGTCCGTGGGAACCTCTACGCTGAACTTTCCGTCCTTGACCTCTACCATCTGCTCTATTTCCATATCTGGAATGGTGAGCAGGACGGCTTCAGGCGCGTCTGAAGAGAATGATCCGTTGATGGTTGTGATGTCGGATACTTTGGCGCAGCCTGCAAAAAAGATGGCCGCGAACAGGATTAGGTACAATTTTCTCATGTGGCAAAGATACTATTTTTCTCATTATAAAAAATAGTGCTATATTTGCAGCACAAAGTTTAACCAAAACATTCTTAAAATGAAGAAAATTCTTGTAGCAGCAATCCTTCTTTTGAGCTGCATAGGTGCATCTGCACAGAGATTTGGCGTAGGTGGAGGTTTCATCAACTCTTCCATCAAGCAGAACGGTGACGGCGACGCTCTCAACGGAGGTTACGTTCAGGCAACTGCTGACCTTGACCTGAGCAGCGCTTTCAGCGTAGTTGCAGGCTTAAGGTATGTTTATACCGGCGGTCAGAAAGACCTCATCTTCTTCGATGGTAAAACATCAAACCATACCCTCGGAGTTCCTGTATTTGCCAAACTCAACGTGTTCAACACCGGAGACCTCAAGGCATTCTTCTTCGCAGGCCCTACATTCTATTATGGACTTTCATCCAAGAGTGAGGTTGGCGGCTTCAAAGTTGACAACTATGATGGTTTCTTAAGGCCATTCAACGTAACTGTAGGTGGAGGCGTAGGTCTCGATGCAATGGAAGCCGTAAGGTTCACAGTAGGTTATGACTACGGTGTTACCAATAGGTATCAGAGCGACAACGTAAAGGCTAACAGCGCTGACATCCGCTTCGGTGTTTCATTCCTCTTCTAATCCGCTGAATTTGGATTCTGATATTCTCACGGAGCAAAAGATTCTGTATCTTTGCTCCGTGAGAACTTTTTTATATAGTTTCTGTGCAGTTCTGTGCATCCTTTGCTCAGGTTGCGTCCGGGGTGGGAAAAAGGCCTCGGAAGTTCAGCAGCGTCCATATTCCTTCCAGATTCCTGCCGCCCCGTCACTGATGGACCCGGCCTCGGCGCAGGGCTGGCTTTGCGAGCATTATTGGGATAACTTCGACTTTTCTGACACTTCAATACCGCAGAGAATAGACAGTACATCCTTCGGTACCGCATTTATGACTTTTGCCTTGATGCTTGAATCCAGGCCGGACGTTGGAGTCAGGGCAATGGAGTCCCTTATGGACAAGGCATCGGCAAATGCGGAAATGCTGGAGCTTTTCAGCAGCATCAGCCGCCAGGTCTTTGGCGATCCCAATTCCGAATTGCGCAGTGACGAACTGTATCTCCCGGTGCTGGAGACCCGCGCAGAAAGTCCTTTCCTGGACGATGCGCAGCGCGACAGGGCAGCCTTCCAGGCAATGGTTGCGGCGCGCAACCGCGTGGGAACTCCCGCGGAAGATTTCAGCTATCTGACTATCCAGGGCCGCCCGGGCAGCCTTTATGGCATTAGCGCGCCCAACACGCTTATCTTTTTCAGCAATCCTGGATGTGAGATGTGCAGGGCCATAAGGGAGGCAATTCACCAGTCTTCAGTCATTACTGAAATGGTGCGCAGCCGCAAGCTTGTGGTCCTTGCCCTGTATCCTGACGAAGACACGGACCTGTGGCTGTCTTACAGGGATGAGATCCCTTCGGACTGGATCAACGCCCGCGACCCCGGAAGCACTATATCGGAGTCCGGCTTGTATGACCTCAAGGCAATACCAAGCCTCTATCTGCTTGACGCAGACAAGACGGTTTTGCTTAAGGATTGTACGGATGTGCGGCAGATAGAGGCCGCGCTCTCAAGATAGGCTATTTGCGGCGTTTCTGCTGCATCTCCCAGATTTCCTTTGCAAGGGCCTGCATATTGGGAACTGTGTCGTTCTCGTCCACAATTTCGCGCTCCAGGAGGGTTTCCAGGATGTCTTCGAAGGTCAGGATTCCCTGGAAACAGCCGTAATCGTCAATTATGCAGGAAATCTGTTCCTTCTTCTGGAGCATTGCGTCCCAGATGTCGCCAAGGGTGGTCTCCTCGTTGAAGAGGTCAATGTCCCTGCGGATGCTGGAGAGGGTCCGGTCAAACTTGTCGTCGGCGAGAAGCTGAAGGGCGTCGGAGCGCAGGATGTATCCTGTAATGTACTCGTCGCTCTTGTCATAGACGGGGATGCGGCTGAAAGGCCTGTAATCCTTGCATTTATAGAAGGCCTTCACGGTCATCGACTCCGGGGCTATGGCGCATACCACCCTTGGGGTCATTGCCTCGTAGGCCGGGATGTCGTCCATCTTGATGAGGTTCTGGATTATGGTGTTCTCGTCCTCGTCCAGGACTTCCTCCTCCTCAGCCACGTTGGCAATGGCGCTGACTTCCTCGCGCGAGATTGCGGCCTCGTCAGGTTCTGGGACAAATATGCCCGAAATCCACTCCATCACTTTGACGAAGGGCCACATAAGCACCAGCAGGACGCTGATGCATTTGCCCGTAAATCCCATCAGGTGCCTCCAGTAGTGTGCCCCGATGGTTTTGGGAATGATCTCTGAGAATATGAGTATGAGAATGGTTGTTATGGCGCTTACAACGCCAAACCACGCGCTTCCAAAAAGCAGCGTGGCCTGCCGTCCCACGCCTGCCGCGCCAATTGTATTGGCTATTGTGTTCAGGCTCAGGATGGCGGCTATTGGACGGTTGGTGTCCTGTTTGTATTCCTTGAACTTGGTGGCAACCTTGTAACCCTCCTCCTCCCTCATCGTAATGTACGACAGGGGAGTGGAGAGCAAGGATGCTTCAAGTATGGAGCACAGGGCTGAGATGAGCAGCGCTCCAAGGAGAAATAACAGCAGCAGACCCATCAGGCTTCTTCAGTTGCGGCTTCCAGTTTCTTGAGGAATGCGAACATTACAAAGCCGGATATTACGCAGAGTGCTATGAGAACTGTCCAGTTAACCCACAGGGGAACATTGTCCCACAGCATTGAAGGTATTGAACTGAGGTAGTTTCCAATTGCGGTTGCGGCAAACCAGCAACCCATCATAAGGCCTTTGTACTTGGGAGGGGCCACCTTGGAAACGAATGATATTCCCATAGGGGAGAGGAGAAGCTCTGCGAATGTAAGTACCAGGTATGTGCTGATAAGGTATGTAGGTACAACCGGATCAGGAGATACTCCACCAACGGCCTTGAGGGCGGAAGGAGCCGGCTGGCCGTTTGATGCGGCGAGCATTATGAGATAACCAAGTGCCGCTACGAACATTCCAAGGCCGATCTTCTTTGGTGCGGAAGGTTCCTTGCCCTTCTTTGCCAGGGCTCCGAAAATGGCCATCGAGACCGGTGTAAGTGCGACCACATAGAAAGGATTGAAATGCTGGAAGATAGGGGCGCTGATCTCAACGCTTCCGCTGATACGCTCGTATTGGAAGACAAGGAATGCGACGGCCGCGGCGACCACTCCGCAACCGATCCATTTCCCTTTCTGGCTGGTCTCTTTGTCGAATATGGAGAAGAGGGCATAGACAATGGCTATGACAGCGACAAGGTTCCATACGTTGAAAGGCATTGAGGCGAGGCCTTCGGCGCTGCGCTCCGTAAATTCATCGGCGAAGTAGGTGAGTGTGAGGCCGTTCTGGTGGAAGGACATCCAGAAGAAAATGACCACGGCGAAAACAAGGAAGAGAGCGACCATTCTCTTTTTGGTCTGCTCCGGAGTCAGGGTATCGACAATCTCTTGT
>JAEEGK010004515.1_pt1 | contig 34072 bp, 30 predicted proteins | sample 8958771 | NCBI WGS metagenome assembly JAEEGK01 (sample SAMN16246547, study PRJNA631951) | gut metagenome | biome: gut microbiome; feature: rumen; material: SC-attached | host: Bos | place: Iran: Karaj | collected 2018-10 | reverse complement strand
AATACATCAGAAAATATTAAGAAAATGAAGCAAGAGATAGAAATAAATAATAATGCTAATCTTGATGATATACAAAACTCGCTGAAAGAAATGCTAAATACTTCAGAAAATATTAATAAAATGAATCAAGAGATAGAAATAAATAATAATGCTAATCTTGATGATATACAAAACTCGCTGGAAGAAATGCTAAATGTTTCAGACAAAACAAATCAAGAAAAACATCTACATAAATAAGAATAATTTTTTAATTAGGGCGGATGAAATCCGCCCTTGTTTTAGTTAGTAGGTTAGTAGGTTAATAGGTTAATAGGTTAATAGGTTAATAAGTTAATAAGTTAATAAGAACAAAGCTTATTAACTTATTAACTTAGCTCTTATTAACTTAGCTATTATTAACTTTCTCTCCTCTCTTTACCCCAAAATTTATTCGTGCTAAACTGTTTGGCATGGTTGTTGCAAGTTCTTTTGAAGAAGCAGTTTCTCTTATTAAAGACCGGCTGGATATAGTAGACACAATATCACAATACGTCGTTTTGAAAAAAAGCGGAGCAAATTATTGGGGAATTTGTCCGTTCCATGACGACAAGCACCCATCTATGTCTGTAAGTCCGTCTAAGGGAATATACAAGTGTTTTTCCTGCGGCGCCGGAGGGGATGCCCTTAACTTTTTGGTACGAATCCAAAATCGGGAGTACAAAGAAGTAATTCTTGAACTTGCGGAAAAGTTTGGCATAGAATTGCCGAAAAAATTTGCTCCTTCAAGTGAAACCAAAACCCAGCGTGAAGCAATGCTCAAAGCATGCAAAAAAGCTGCACAATTTTATAATTTTCAGCTTAAAACCGCTAATGATTCCAATAAGGCAATGACTTATTTAAAAGGCAGAAATATTACTGACGAAATTATTGATACGTATACTCTCGGTTGGGCACCGAATAAGCATGACTCTTTGTATAACGAATTAAAAAAAGATTTTAAAGACGAAATACTTGAAAAAGCAGGTTTGATACTTAAATCTAATCAAGGCGGCTGGATAGACAGATTCAGAAACAGGATTATTATTCCGATTCAGAATGAAAACGGGGATTACATAGCATTTGGCGCCAGAGCTGTTGATGAGGGGCAAAATCCTAAGTATTTGAACTCTTCGGATTCATTGATTTACAACAAAAGTAAAACGCTCTTTGGGCTTTATACCGCTAAAGAGTCGATAAAAGACGATGATTCGGTAATAATTATGGAAGGTTATTTTGATGTAATAACAGCGCAATCAAATGGTGTAAAAAATGCGGTTGCATCATGCGGGACTGCCCTTACGGCTGAACATGTAAAGCTTTTAAGCCGATACACCAAATCCAGAAGGGTATATTTGTCGTTTGATACCGATTCTGCCGGAATTAATGCGACAAAACGCGGAAGCCAAGTTATTAAGGACACTTTAGCCACCTTAGGTGATATTAAGCAATTCGATGAAAGTCATATTTCTACTGCGCTTGATAATAAATATGCTTGTGAAATCAGAGTAATTTCGCCACCTCAAGGTAAGGATCCTGATGAATTTATACGTACAATGGGTGGCGAAGCCTTTAATGAATTCGTAAAAGAAGCTCCGCTTTTAATTGACTTTTTATTAAATAATATTCTTTCTGAAAGGCATGACATTAAAACTCCGCAAGAAAAATCTGAATTGGTTTCAAAAGTTATAGAAATACTTAAAGATGTTAATAATAAAATTATACAAACCGAATATGTAAAAATGGTTTCTTCTGTTTTGGATGTTAATGAAAATGCGATTCTCAAAGAATTAAAACGTACCGAGAATGCTTATGACAACCATATTTCACCGAAAGTACAAAAATTTTCTGTAACAAATTCTTCACAATTCGAAATAAAAGCGCAAAAAAATTTGTTGAGCGTTTTTCTATCTGTTGGAGGTAGTCAAAACTATCAAAAACTAAATGAATTGCTCCCAGAAAATATTATCCGAGATGAAACATTAATAATTGTAAAAAATACAATTGACAAATTGATTGATACAGTAAATAATGTTAGGGAATTGACAAAAAATCTATATACTGAATTCATTGAGGATGATAACATAACACAAATATTAACTGATATAGTCGATATGTCTGAAGCATTTAACGGGTTAGATGCAGAGGAATTGGAACAAACAGTTAGGGAAAATATATTTAGACTAGATAGATGCTACTCTGAACAAGATACAGAAAAGCTTCGTAAGCATTATCGTGAAGTCAATAATGACGATACAGAGGCCCTTAAGCTTCAAATGCAGCTTAGAGATAAGATAAAGTTAAATACTGGAGATAAATAAATGACACAAAAACGTAATTCAAGATCATCAGTTGTAAGTGTAGAAGACGAAAATATTGATTTACTTGGTTTTGATGATGAAGAAAAAGACGAAAACGACGATTATATCGGTACAGATTTAGGTACTGATAATATTGAAGATATTATTGAAACATCAAAGCTGGATGGTATTAAGGGTGAAGATTTTTATATGATGGATTCATCCGATTCCGATGCGGATTCGGAAGTTGATATTGAAACTCCGAAAGGAGTTGCGGTTGAAGATCCGGTAAGGTTATACTTAAGAGAAATCGGACGTATTAAACTTTTATCAACCGGTGAAGAAATCGAACTCGCCAGAAAAATTATTCAAGGCGGTGCGGCTGGTGCTGTAGCAAAGCGTAAGTTAGTTCAGGCAAATTTAAGGCTGGTTGTTTCAATTGCTAAGAAGTATGTCGGAAGAGGTATGCTTTTCCTGGATTTGATTCAAGAAGGGAATTTGGGCTTAATTCGTGCCGCTGAAAAATTTGACCATGAAAGAGGTTTTAAATTCTCAACTTATGCTACATGGTGGATTAGACAAGCAATTACAAGAGCAATCGCCGATCAGGCAAGGACAATCCGTATCCCGGTACACATGGTTGAAACCATTAACAAGCTTAAGAAAGTTACTCGCCGCTTGGCGCAAGAACTTTCAAGGAAACCAACCGAAGAAGAATTGGCTGTCGAGATGGGTGTTTCCATTTCAAAATTAAGAGAAATTGTCAAAATAGCTCAAGAACCATTATCTTTGGAAACTCCTATTGGTAAAGAAGAAGATTCAAGGTTAGGTGATTTTATTGAGGATAAAGAAGCAGATGCACCGATTAAAACAGTTGCCTCCGAGCTTTTAAGAGAGGATCTCGCAGAAGTTCTTTGTACGCTTTCTCCCCGTGAAAGAGATGTTTTAAGATTGAGATTTGGTATGGATGATGGTCGTCAGAGAACTTTGGAAGAAGTAGGACAGTTGTTTGGTGTTACACGTGAACGTATCAGACAGATTGAAGCAAAGGCTTTGAGAAAACTGAGACACCCGAATAGAAGTAAACGTTTAAGAGAATATGTAGAAAATTAGAATAGGTATACAAAAGGGGTCTTAATAAAGGCCCCTTTTGTATGTGTTTAAAAATCGGTGTATTATACATCGACTTCAGCCATCATATTTATCAGTGTATCAATAGTGTTTTGCATATTAACACTATCTGAAGTTTTCTGTTGTAAAAATTCATTGATTTTTGGCATCATTTCTATTGCAATATCAAGTTTAGGGTTCGTTCCGGGCTGGTACATACCTACATCAATTAAATCTTTATTCTCTCTGTACATTGCAAGAATTTTTCTCATCTTCGCAGCCGCTTCCTTATGTTCAGATGACGCTATTGATGACATAAGACGTGAAATACTTCCCAAAACATCAATTGCCGGGTAATGGTTTGCTTCAGCAACTTTTCTGGATAAGAAAATGTGACCGTCAGTGATACCACGGACTGTATCTACAATAGGGTCATTAATATCATCACCTTCCATCAGTACTGTGTAAAAAGCTGTAATAGAACCTTTTGGACTGTTTCCTGCTCTTTCCATTGCTTTTTGAAGCCATGAAAATATTGAGGGTGGATATCCCTTCATTGTAGGAGGCTCTCCGACAGACAGACCGACTTCACGCCCTGCCATTGCACAACGTGTAACAGTGTCTGTCATTAGAAAAACCTTCTTCCCCTGGTCTCTAAAATATTCACAAACTGAAGTTGCAGCTAAAAGGCATTTTTGTCGAATTAAAGGCGGTTGGTCGCCTGTTGAACATACAATAACAGATTTTTTCATGCCTTCAGGTCCCAAAGAGTCTTCAATAAATTCTTTTACTTCCCTTCCACGTTCGCCTATCAGTGCAACTACGTTAACATCTGCATCTGAATTTCTGGCAATCATACCGAGGAGCGTACTTTTACCGACTCCTGAGCCTGCAAATAATCCCATACGTTGACCACAGCCAAATGTCATACATGCATCAATTGCTCTTACACCGGTTGAAAACATTTCTGTAATAATAGGTCGTTCAAACGGTCCGGGCGGCGGACCTTCTATTGTTCGCCATAGAGCGCCAGTTGTATCCATAGGTTTTCCATCAATCGGGTCGCCCATTGGATTAATTAGTCTCCCGAGTAAAAAATCTCCTACAGGAATTGTTATAGGTTTTCCTGTTGTTGTTACAAGGCTTCCTTGCCCGATTCCGGTACCATCATACAATAGCAGTAATTGTGCGGCATCGCCCTTAAAAGCGACGACCTCTGCAGGTTTTTTTTCGCCTGTTGCGGCTTCTATAAAACACAAATCACCAATTTTTAAACCTGGTAGTTTAACTTCAACAGTTAAGCCAAGCAATTTGGATACACTACCTTTGAACTGGTATAGATCAGCATTCTCGATTTGCGTATGAGCTCTCTTTTTTAAGTCATTTAGATATTCTTGATTAACACCTTCCATAAGATTAATTTTAGCATGTTAATTGAGAAATATCTACTGACTTTGCCCACTCTTGCTAACTACATGTACATGTGCAGGTAATCAACCGATACTTCGTACTCATCAGGTGCATTTAACATATACTCAATAGTCGGTATATTAAAGCGCATATTGTAATAACTACAGCAATCTATATATACTCTGGTTAAATTTTCTTTTATAGCTTCAAAGTGATGTACATCGCGTTTTCTTAACACACGCTCAATAGAATCGAAGGAAGTTGGAACCACTCTAATTTGCTTAAAACTGGGTTTATCTTTAGTTGCGATATTTGTTGATTGATTTTTTAAGTAACTTGGTTGGAAATTAATATTCATTTTTTGCCTCCGTAAAATTGTTATTTTTCATTTTAAACACCGTAAAAATATTTTTTGCTAGCGGAACAAATGTTATTAAATTAACAAATCAAAATATATAAAACTTGCCACTACTTTTTGTTTATGGTACTTTGTAATTGTTTGATAATAACTTGTTTCCAAGGAGAGAATAGATGACATTAACAAGCACGAAGATTGATTTTCAGGTAATTGAGGATATCCTGAAGAAGTATGAGTACAAAAAATCTTACCTCATTGCAATGCTTCAAAATGTTCAGGCAGTTTACAAATATTTGCCTGAAGAAGCTATGACTTACATAGGTGAACACGTTGACGGACTTTCACCGGCAACAGTATATGGTGTAGCCACATTTTACGCTCAATTTTCATTAGAACCAAAGGGGAAATATGAAATCAGAGTATGTGACGGTACGGCATGTCACGTTCGTGGGTCAATGCCGGTATTGAACGCAATCAAAAATAAATTGAAACTTAAAGAAGGACAAAGAACTTGTGATAACGGCTTGTTCTCACTTGAAATTGTAAGCTGCCTCGGCGCCTGCGGTCTTGCTCCTGTCTGTATGATAAACGACAAAGTTTATCCTCAAATGACCTCTGATGCAATCAGCGTCATTCTTGATACATTAATGAAGGAAGAGGGGGTAGCCTAATGACATTGAATATAAATATTAAAGATGAGCAAACAAAAGCTCAAGAACATATTAAAGAACAAGGCTTGAGAGTTCTTGTCTGTGCAGGAACAGGCTGCGTTGCAAATGGTTCCTTGAAGGTTATTGAAAAATTCAGAGAACTCGGCGCAAATGTTTCTACACTCACCGATTATGACAAAATAACCATCGTTCCGACAGGGTGCCACGGTTTCTGCGAACAAGGTGTTTTGGTTATTATTCCGGACAAACACGTTACTTATGTCAAAGTACATGTGGAAGATGTCGAAGAAATCTTTGAAAGCCATGTTAAAAATAACAAACCTGTTGAAAGACTTTTATACAAAGACCCGAAAACAGGTGAAGCTGTTCACAAAAATGACGACATTAATTTCTATGCTAAACAAACTCGTACAGCTCTTAAGAACTGCGGTAAAATCAATGCAGAATCAATCGAAGAGGCAATTTCTGTAAGAGGCTATGAAGCTTTAGCAAAAGTTATTGAAGAAAATAATCCTGACAATGTTATAGATACAATTACAAAATCAGGTTTAAGAGGAAGAGGAGGCGGAGGTTTCCCAACCGGTATGAAGTGGAAATTTACTGCTGCAAACAGAGGTGGCAAATCCTATGTCGTATGTAACGGTGACGAAGGCGACCCTGGCGCATTTATGGACCGTTCAGTCATGGAAGGCGACCCGCATAAGCTTCTTGAAGGTATGGCAATTGCAGGTTTCGCAATTGGTGCCGACGAAGCTTATATATATGTTCGTGCAGAATATCCTCTTGCCATCAAACGTTTAAGAAAAGCTATTGCTGATGCCGAAGAAAAACATTTCTTGGGTAAAAATATTATGGGAAGTGATTTTTCATTTACAATCCATATAAAAGAAGGTGCCGGCGCATTTGTTTGCGGTGAAGAAACAGCTCTTATCGCATCAATAGAAGGGGAAAGAGGTATGCCTCGTCCGAAGCCGCCGTTCCCTGCAAACAAAGGTTTGTTCGGAAGACCGACTTTGATTAACAATGTTGAAACCTTGGCCAACGTTCCTTTGATTATTCTGAACGGTGCTGAATGGTTCTCATCAATGGGTTGTGAAACATCAAAAGGTACAAAAACATTCGCCTTAACAGGTGAAGTTAACAATACAGGTCTTATAGAAGTTCCGATGGGAACAACTTTAAGACAGATTATCTTTGATATCGGAGGCGGTATCAGAGGCGGTAAGAAATTCAAAGCCGTACAAATCGGCGGGCCTTCCGGCGGCTGCTTAACAGAAGAACATCTTGACATTTCTATGGACTATGATTCTTTGATTAAAGCAGGCGCAATGGTTGGTTCAGGCGGTTTGGTTGTAATGGCTGAAGATACTTGTATGGTTGAAGTTGCAAGATTCTTTATGAATTTCACAAAGAATGAATCCTGTGGTAAGTGCGTTCCTTGTCGTGAAGGTACTAAAAACATGCTTAAAATCTTAGAGAAGATTGTTGCAGGCAAAGGTGAAATGGAAGATTTAGACAAGCTGGAACAACTTGCTTTGACAGTTAAAGACGGTTCTCTTTGCGGTCTTGGTAAAACTGCTCCAAATCCTGTACTTTCAACTTTAAAATACTTTAAAGATGAATATATTGCACACATTCGTGACCACAAATGCCCTGCCGGTGTTTGTACCGCAATGAAGAAAATCCAAATCAATCCTGATTTGTGTAAAGGTTGTACAAAATGTGCAAGAACTTGTCCTGTTGGTGCGATTGAAGGAACGGTTAAAAATCCTCACAAGATTGATCAGTCTAAATGTATCAAGTGCGAGGCTTGTTTGAATGCATGTCCTTTCAAGGCAATAGGGAAAGAATAGGTTAATAAGAACAAAGTTAATAAGTTAATAAGATTTTTAACTTTTTCTTATTCACTTATTAACCTATTAACTTATTAACTAAAACAGTAATTTAGTAATAAGAAAAAAGGAAAAATAAAATGACAGATGAAAAGAAAACATTAATAATCGAAGGAAAGGAAGTTGAATTTACCAACGAACCCAACCTTCTGGAAGTAATAAGAAAAGCAGGAATGAGTGTTCCGACATTATGTTACAGGCCTGATTTGACTTCTTTCGGCGCATGCAGAATGTGTGTTGTGGAAGTTGAGTATCCAAATGGCAGAAGGATGATAAATTCATCTTGTACAATGCCTCCGGAAGCAGGAGTAAAGGTGCATTTGAATACAGAAAAAGTTCGTAAAATCAGAAAAATGGTTTTGGAACTTCTTCTTGCAAACCACGACAGAGAATGTACAACCTGCGATAAGTCAGGTAACTGTGAACTTCAAAAATATGCTGAAGAATATGGTATAAAGAATGTCAAGAAGTTTGCTCAAAGAGAAGAATTAACACCGATTGATGATTCTTCTTGCGCTTTGATTCGTGACAATAACAAATGTATTCTTTGCGGAGCTTGCGTAAGAGCTTGCAGTGAACATCAAGGTTTGCAGGTTTTGGGATTTGCAAACAGAGGAAGTAAGACTGTTGTAGAACCTATGGCAGGAAAGCCTCTTGCGAAGAGTGAATGTATCAATTGCGGACAATGTGCTGCAGTTTGCCCAACGGGTGCTTTGACGATTAATTCTACACAACTTGATGAAGTTTGGAATGCAATCACAAATCCAAACAAGAAAGTTGTTGTTCAATTTGCGCCATCTGTTCGTGTAGCGATTGGTGAAATGTTTGGTCTTGAACCGGGTGTAAATTCAACAAAGAAAATCAATGCTGCATTAAAGAAAATCGGCTTTGACTTGGTATTTGATACAAACTTCTCTGCTGACTTAACAATTATGGAAGAAGCTCACGAATTCATCGACAGACTCAAAAATGGCGGTAAATTACCTCTGTTTACATCATGCTGCCCCGGCTGGGTAAGATTTTTGGAAATTCAGCACCCGGATATGCTTGACCATCTTTCAAGCTGTAAATCACCTCAAGGTATGTTGGGTGCTGTTATCAGAGAGTACGTTCCGCAATACTATCCTGAATTTACTTCAGAAAATATTGTTAGTGTTTCAGTAATGCCATGCACGGCAAAGAAATACGAAGCAAAACGTGAACAATTTAAAATGGCTGACGGCAGACAAGAAATTGATTACGTTTTGACAACTCAAGAACTTGGCAGAATGATAAAAGGTGCAGGTATTGATTTCAAGTCTCTTGAAGGCGAAGAACCTGATTCACCGTTCGGCAAATACACAGGTGCAGGTACAATCTTTGGTGTATCAGGCGGTGTTGCTGAAGCTGCGGCAAGAACAGCTTATGAAGTTGTAACAGGTGAAACTCTTCAAAATGTTGTAATAAATGATATGAGGGGAACTCATAGAGTTAAGACTGTTGAGCTTGATCTTAAAGGAACTAAAGTTAAGGTAAAAATCGTTAATACACTGAAAGAAGCCGAAAAATGCATAAGAGAAATCAAGGAAGGCAAAGCTGATTATCAGATGCTTGAAGTTATGGCTTGTCCCGGTGGATGTATCAACGGTGGCGGACAACCTCAAAGCTGCAACGATTCCAATATAAAAGAACTTAGGGCACAAGGTTTGTATACAGATGATGCTCAAGGCGAATGGAGAAAGTCACATGAGAATCCTGAAATCAAAGATTTGTATTCAAAACATTTGGAAAAACCGAATTCTCACAAGGCACACGAACTTCTTCACACGACTTATGTTGATAAGAGAAAAGATTGCTACATTTCGGTTGGTGAATAATTAATTAATTAAATCAATTGATAAAAAAAAGATGCAGTTTTAACTGCATCTTTTTTTTATTGAGTTAAATATCTAAAAATTTTTAATATTTCTTAATATTATTAAGAAAATTTTAAATCGTTACAATTGGCTAAAATGTAGATAAACGAAGAAGTATGGCAGAATAGAGCAACTGAATTTTATATATTGTCATTAAAGTTTTTGAAAAATTTGCCGTTAACGAAATTGTAACGTAAAAAGAGGAGTATCTTATGATTGATTTTAATACAGCTCGTTCAAAGTTGAATATTAGCGAGGAACAATTTCACGCGCTTGATAAACTTGATGGTCAGAAAGATGACCTTATGTCAGAGAGTATATTTTCTCAGGCAAAAGCATACAGACAAAGTCAATACGCATACAATCCTTACAATACAGTAAGTAATGAGGTAAAGGAAATTCTGGATAGAGGTATAACGTATTGGAATGAACCAAAACCGGGGACAAATGACATTGAATTTGGTGAGGGATTTCCTATGGATGCTGAAGATTTTGTTTTAGATGAAAATGGGAATGAAGTTGAATTAAGAATATATGATGAAGAGAATGATCCTTATGGAAGTAACCGACAATTCTACGCACGCTTAGAAAGTGTTACTGAGCATATTGGTATTTATTATGCCAAGCATGGTAAATTAGATGGCTGTGATTCTTTAAAAGAACTTCCTGAAGAAATTGAATTTGTATCTTATGATTTTGAATATTTTTATAATGATAAAAGAAATGATGACGCAAAATTTGTAAATGACGTACCTGTATATACCCGAAATCCGGATGGTATATATGCTCGGTTGACCTTTAGTTTCCAAGGAGAAAAATACACATTTACTCAACGTGTATTTATAAAAAATTCATTTGGCGTTTAATAAGTTACAATGAAGAAATAATCCAAAGAAAAAATAATAACTATATCAAAAAGGACGGCTTAAATGTCGTCCTTTTTGATACAAAGAACTCTTTACAAAATTGTCTTGAAATGTTTTTTGTATTATTATGATATAGTGAGGTAGAATATGGACTTTTTTAGAAATCATAAAAAATTAGTTGTCGGCGTTATAACTATATCATTTATCATATGGACAGTAGGTATGGGTGTAGGTCTGTTATTCCTGAGGTAATTATTAGGAGGCTTGTTTGAACTTAAAAAGAATACTAAACTTAGTAATATTTATTGCACTCACTGTTAGTACTATTGGGAGTCTTCAGTCTTATGCCATGGATGACATTGCAAAACAGCAAAAAGAAACCAAGGAAAAAATTAACAAGCTAAAATGGTTGGAAACGGTTGAATCTAATAAGTTATATAAAAATCAACAAAAGCTGGAAAATGCGACAAATAGTTTAACGACTTCAAAGTCAGAGATTGCAGAAATGCAGAAAAAATTGTACCAGTTAGAGTCAAGGTTATCAGTAGCATCTTCTGAATATAACAGTCTAAATCAAGTTCTTGCTGAGCATATAAGAAATGCATATAAATCTCAGCGGAATGCAAGATTTCAAATTTTGTTAAATTCGGATGATATTAACATGCTTGTTGACAGGTGGTACTACCAAAAAGTTATACTACAACAAGATGAAGAAAGAATGCTTGCTGCAAGAAATAAAGCAGCAGAAATTGCTTCAATAAGAAATAATATTCAAAAGAGAAAACGTAATCTTGAACGCTCGGTCGCTTCTATGAATACTCAGCAAGATTATATAAAAAGAGCCATTGCCAGAAATGAAGATATGATAAATAAGCTCCGAACTGATAGAGCTGCTTATCAAAAAGCGGAAAGAGACTTAGCTCATCAATCGCAACAGTTGAGCAATTATATTAACAGAACTGCAAGTAAAACTCCTGAGGTCACGGTTGCAGCTGGTTTTATGAAACCGATACAGGGTAGGATAACCTCTCCATTCGGTTGGAGAACCCATCCTATTTTTAATACAAGAACATTCCACTCTGGTGTTGATATAGGAGGCCCAAACCTAGGCGCCATAAAAGCTTCTAATTCAGGTAAAGTTATTTACACAGGCTGGTATGGCGGATATGGTAAAGTGGTAATTGTGGAACACGGAATGGTTAATGGTAAACCTGTAACTACCTTATATGCGCATATGAGTTCTATTGCTGTTGCGAATGGTACAAAAGTGCAAAGAGGTCAAGTTCTTGGATATGAAGGTACTACCGGGTACAGTACAGGACCGCATTGTCATTTTGAAGTAAGGGTTAACGGTCAGCCGAATAATCCTTTAAGTTATATAGGAACATAGTATTTTGAAAAGAAAAATAATCACATCGTTAATAATATTTTTATCTGTAACTGTTGCTGCACAAGCGGATTTTGAATTTGCAGACGGTGCTGATTTCACTGGCGACGCTTTTTTTGAACCGAATTACGGACAAGATTCTTACTATAAGAAACAAAGAAGTCATGTTTCTAATCCTACAATCCCTCCGTTAAAAAAATTACGATTGGAATTACAGGATACACTGAGAGAGAATGCTGCAAAAAATAATGAATTTGCACCTACGGCTCCTGAAATTCAAGATGAAAACGAAGAAATCGGAACTACAAAATATGTATCGAAAGAAGAAAATGACAACTTTGAAGAAATGGCTCCTGATGGATTTGAAGCTGATGAAGAAGCTATAGAAGAAAGCGGAAGACAAAAAGTTAAAGGTAAGAAAAAAGATAAAACTACCACTAATAATGACCCCGGTGAAAATATTATATTAGATTGTGATAATGTGGATTACGATACTCAAAATTACTTGATTAAAGCAACAGGGAACGTCAGTGTGAATTTTGTTGACCAAAAAACTATTGTTAAGTCCGACATTCTCACTTTTGATAGAATAAATAATACAATTAAAGCAGAAGGTAATGTTCGAATAGTAAAAAGTGGCAGAGTTGTAACGGGTGATTATATATTTGTTGATATGAACGAAGAAAATGCCCTTATTGAAAATCCTGTCACAACTTCAGATTCAATAGCTATACAGTCAAAAAAAGGATATGTATACGGTGATAAAATAGTCCAAGAACAGGGCAGTTTGGAAATTAATGACAACTACCCTATAGAATTTCGTTCCGGCAGACGCGGCCCGAGAATGGTTAGAATGATGACACCTCCAAGAGACACATTGTCTGAAGAATTGGAAAATGGTCTTATCAAATTACGTGCAGATACCATAAAAATAAAACAAAAAGGCGATTTAGAAGTACTCTCGATAAGAAAAGGGAAAATATCTAAAGGGGATCACGCAATTTTATACATTCCGGCAGTAAAGATTTATACAAACAAAAATCATGATTATGCCGAAACAAATTTCTGGGAATTAGGTTATTACAGAGGATTAGGTTTATATACCGGTCCAGGATGGGTATTTGAACTACCAAAGGGTTCAGTATTGAAAGCTATGCCAATTCTGAATTATAATGAAGGTTTTGGTGCAGGTTTAATGGGACGTTTCAGCAGCGGAACTAATGAAACAACAGCTGCATATGGTACTGCGGCAAGTAAAATATTTGTTTCAGGTACTCAACAACTTGATGATAGGTTAACATTAAACTATTCAATGAATAGCTATATGGATGAATGGTTTATGGGAAGACGTCGTCCAAAATACGGAGTTGCCCTTATTTACAGAGATTCATACAACTCAAAAGGATTTTTAATTCCCAACATGACATCTTCTTTTTCGCACAGAATTGAAGCAGGTTATTTCCACGATTTGGATTTTGACTCCCATTTTGAAAAAGTAAGACGAGGGGGTACAATGGGAACTACCCGTTTCAGATATATGGCAATGATGAGCCAAAATTTGTTTCAATATGAAAACCGAGAAAAACTTAAAGCATTTTCTCTCGCTGCTGTATCACAATTATCCACAGCTTTGTACGGAACAGGTGACACTCAAGTTGTAGCAAAATTTGGTCCTCGCATGAGTTTTCAATACAAAAGGTGGATGCAGGATATAGGATATCTGTTTAATGCTTATGAGGATAATACCCCGATGAGAAGATTTGATGCATACAGATACGGCTCACAATATATTTATTTGAGGGAGTATTTCAGAATATGCAGATGGCTTACGGTTTCTTGGTTTACAAACATTAATACAACTAACGATTCAATCAACCACAGAAGAGTTCAGGAAAATACTTTCTATTTATCAGTAGGTCCTGATGATTTTAAATTCCACCTTGGCTACGACTTTGAAAGACAGATTTTACGTGCAGCGTTTGAAGTCATGATGGATGCAAAAGGTACCAGCGTTGAGTATAACACATTTGAATTGACACAAGACAAAAAAGCAAAAAAATCCGAAAAACAACCAAAAGTTAACCCGAATCTGGCACCAACCGAATCGCGGGTTCTTGACAAAGCTGTCATAGAAAATGTTAAGGATACGGAAGATGTTCTCTAGTTTTAACAAGAATAATCTGGTAAAAAAAATCATCCGATACGGGAGACTTTGCGGTGAAAAAAATTATACACCGGGGTATTCAGGGAATATTTCTGCAAGATATAAAAAGGGAATGCTTATTACAACCTCCGGTTCTGCAAACGGATATTTGAAGTCAAAGGATATTGTTTATACGGATTTTAACGGTAACCCTTTGGAAAAAGGTAAAAAACCTTCAAGTGAAAAATTTTTGCATATTGAAATATATAAAAAACGGCCTGACATTAATTATATAATTCACGTACATTCACCATTTTTGAGCAGTTTTGCATCCGCAAGCAAAGACTTGTTGGAACCTATTATGGCTGAAAATGTTTTTTACTTTGGAGGAATTCCACTCGCTAAATATGCACTTCCTTCTTCAAAAGAACTGGTTGAGAATACAATTGTCTATTTTGACAAATACGATGCAGTATTAATGGAAAACCATGGATTCATCGTTGGGGCAAAAACAATGGAAGATGCATACCTAAAACTTGAACTTGCGGAATCTTATGCTCAAACCGTTTTAAATACAAAAATTCTTGGTGGTGCAAAACTGTTGACTCAAGATGAAGAACAAGCAATAATCAGCCTTAGAAGTTAGAACAACTTTTTGAATCTTTCCATTGCTTCAAGAGTATTTTCATATGAACCGAAAGAGGTCAGTCTGAAAAATCCTTCACCGTTAATACCAAAACCTACCCCCGGAGTACCTACAACCTGTGCATTATTTAAAAGATAGTCAAAAAATTCCCAAGATTTCATATTATTCGGACATTTTAGCCATATATAAGGTGAGTGTTTCCCCCCGACATGCCAAATCCCTAATTCTGCCAAAGTATCGGAAATAATTTTGGCATTCTTCTTATAATAATCTATATTTATTTTTATTTCTTTCTGACCTTGTTCAGTAAATACAGCTTCAGCACCTCTTTGCACAATATAAGGGACTCCGTTAAATTTTGTGGTTTGGCGTCTCACCCACATTTTATTTAATTTTCCAATAGTTTCCGGCACTATTGTATAACCGCATCTTGTACCGGTGAAGCCTGCCGTTTTTGATAATGAACAGAATTCTATAGCGCAATTTTTTGCACCTTCTATTTCAAAAATACTGTGAGGAATTGTATTATCTTCAATGAATGCTTCATAAGCTGCATCATACAGAATGACTGCTCCATTTTTAAGTGAGTATTTAACCCATTCCTTCAACTGTTCTCTGTTATATGCAGCTCCCGTGGGATTGTTAGGAGAACAAATATAAATTATATCTGCTTTTACATTGTTATCAGGCATTGGAAGAAAGTTATTTTCCACTTTAGCATTAACAAATTTTACCACCCTGCCTGCCATAATATTTGTATCTACATAAACCGGATAAACCGGATCAGGAACAAGAACCGTATTATTTTTATCAAATAAATCAAGGATATTGCCTAAATCACTCTTCGCTCCATCGGATATAAATATTTCAGGTAAATCTAAATTTACACTAAAATTCTTATAATAGTTTTGAACGGCGGTTCTTAAAAAATCATAACCTTGTTCTGGGCCGTACCCTCTAAAGGTTTCTTGTACTCCCATTTCGTCAACAGCTTTGTGCATAGCATTGATTACCGAAGGGCATAAAGGCTTTGTAACATCACCGATTCCAAGCCTAATAATCTTTTTATCAGGATTTTGTTTTTTATATTCATTTACTTTTTTCCCGATTATTGAAAATAAATAACTCTGTTCCAGATTATCGTAATTTGTATTCCTCTTCATACATTTCTCCCTTTTATTTTTCAAATTATAACAAACAATATTTAGTTATTCAAACAATAAATCTAATCCAAATACACCAAAATACATATTTTGGTGTATAAATATTTTTATCTCATTTTTATTTGTTGTACTTTCTCTTTTCTTTTAATTGCGAAGTGAAAGAAAAGAGAAAGTACGAAAGAGAAAAGAAAAACACGCAGATAAAATGGATAACCACAATGCCCTTCGGGCATAAGATCGAATTGCTGTAGCTGGCAAGCCCGCACTATATTGCTCGCTATTGTCACTACGTGACACGCTCGCTACTTACTATCTCATCCGAGCATAACGGAGCGAATAAACAATGTAGGCGAAACAATAACAGAGCGAGCATGTTCGAGGGTGCGTAGCACCTGAGTTTGCGAGCTTTAGGTTGAGCCGTACAATTGATTAATGAGCGCAGTTCAGCTCGGCAGTTTCTTTGCGTAACTTTCTTTGATGACAAAGAAAGTTACATGAAAAAGAAAAGTTTAGTACACCAAAATATGTATTTTGGTGTATTATGCTCTATTATTGGTCGGATTCTTCGTGTTTACCCTTCATTAATTTTTCAAAATCAGAAGGTTTAATATTTTGAATAAAATCTTTAAATTCTTGAGCTTCTTCTTCATCTTTCGCAGCATCAGTTGAAACTGAACCATTCATAAGTACATTTGCCGTAACATAAATAGGAGCAGCAGCTCTCATTGCTACAGCAATAGCATCGGAGGGTCTGGAATCTATTTCAAGAGTTTCTTCTCCTTTGACCAAAAATATAGTTGCGTAATAAGTATCTTTCTCAACATCGTTAATTTCGACTTTTTCAACTTTATATCCGGTTTCTTTGATTATATTTGTGATTAAATCATGTGTCATTGGACGTGCAACGACTAAGCCTTCTATACATCTTATAATTGCACTTGCTTCTGCCGACCCAATCCAAATTGGTAAAGCTTTTCTATTCTCCAAATCGTGCAGCACTACGATTGGTGAGTTTGTCCTAACATCAAGAGCTATACCCATTACTTTCATTTCTATCATAATATATTCAATTCCTCTTTATATCTGATATTTAACTATTTTACCACAAAATAGCTTTCCGTGATATAATCAGTTGTATGAAAATAAATATAGCATACAACGAAAAAATCCCTGAATATTTGGAAACTTTGAAAAAAGTTGAATCAGAACTCGAAAAACATAATACTGAATATAAGTCTTTTGATATAGCTGAATTAAGTGCTTTTGGCGATTTTACAATTGCGCTCGGCGGGGACGGCACGATTCTTAGAACAGCCAGATTCTATTCAGATACAAAAATTCCTGTACTCGGTATAAACCTTGGAAGATTGGGTTTCCTTTCACATTCTGAAGATATAGGATATATCATCGATTCAATATTAAATGGAAATTATTATTCTGAAGAACGATTAATGCTTGCTTCAGGCTCTTTTTTGGCTCTGAATGACTTTGTTATAAAGGGATGTAATCAGTCTCGCTCATCTAAATTTTACCTTGAAATAAATGATGACGTCGTATGCAATTACATTGCGGATGGAATAATTATTTCTACTCCAACAGGGTCGACTGCATACGGACTTTCTGCGGGAGGACCTGTATTGCACCCTGCGCTGGATTCAATAGTCATAGTTCCTATATGCCCTCATACACTTAATGCACGACCGCTGGTTGTTCCTGCGAAAGAACAAATTGCTGTTAAGACTAGCGATATGCTTTTATCTGTTTCAATTGACGGATACGATACTATAAAATGTATTGATAAAATTACTATCACCGCATCAGATAAAAAAGCAGTGCTGGCATTTTTAAATGAACGTCAGTTTTATCCTGTTTTGAGAAACTCCCTGCATTGGGGTGTTATGCCTAAAAAAAGTGTTTAATATTAAATTAATATAATATTTTGTAAAGCTCTTCCCATATAGTATTAATACAGTTTTCGCATAATATAAGACTTCTGTTAAGATTTTTACTTTGTTCCATCTGTGTGTTAATTATTTTGGATAAACTCGGATTTTTATCAATTTTTCTTATTACTTCAATTAAAATTATTATATTTATATTTGCAAAAAGCATTTTCCTAAATATCTTACGCAATGTTGGCTTTGCGATTACCATAAAATTTGTGTTTGATAGAAATTGGTCAATTAATTTATCGGAACTGCTTTCTATGTATTTATCAAATTCATTTTTTAAATATTTTAAACTCATTTTTCACCTCTTAATTATATTACCGTATATAATATTTAATATCGTATATGATAATTATTATACAATATCGGCAAATTTTGTCAAACATGTATATAATTTAAATATGGATATTAAAACACAACTCAAAATATTTTTAACTTTGCGCCATTTGTCAGTTTCAAAACTCGCTGAACTTATGTCAAAAGAAACCGGGATAAATTATACAGCAGCAAAACTATATGGAAAATTAAACAGAGATACAATATCATTTACAGAGTGTCAAATAATAGCAAAAATATTGGGCTATGAAATAGTATTTCAAGAAGTATAATTGTTATTTCCCTCTCATGAAAAAACTTGCCAAGTCTTTGTGTTCAATAAAATGTGCTATTGGTCTACCATGCGGACAAGTTTCGGGGTTTTTGCAGGTTCGCCAATTTCTGATAATTTCTTCCATCTGGTATTGATTTAAATACGTATTTGCCTTAACCGCTGCTTTACATGATGTGGTAATTATAATCTTTTCTTCAATATTATCAATGTCTCCCGATATGTTTCCCAAAATATCTGCCAGAATATCTTTTGGTGGTATTTTTGATAATATTTGAGGGATTTTTCTAAAAATAACTTCTGTATCCGAAATAAAATCTATTTCATATCCAAATTTCATCAACTTTTCTTTATTGGATTCCAAAATGTTTTTATCTGAAACAGAAACAGGAATTACGTCCGAAATAAACAGAAGCTGGCAATCAATATTCTTGGATTCTTTCAATTTTTCATAGATATATCTTTCTTCAGCGATATGTTGATCAACTATTTCTAACCCGTTTCCCTTTTCTATAAGAATATATGTCTTTTTATACTGACCGATAATTATATCTTCCTGAATAAAATCCGGTTCGTTTAGCAATTTAGCTTGAGTGTGCTCAACCGGCTTATAATTTTCTTGAACGTTTTTCTCGAATTGAGGTTTAAGCGGTACAACTTTTTGAACTGCAGCAATTTCTTGTACAGGTTTTTGGAATACATCAGCTATATTGACGTCAGCACTCACATAGATATCTTCTGTTTCAGGTATATCTTTTGCCTGTGGAATTTCTCTCGAAATGTTTCTTGCAAAGCTTTTTTCTATGTTTGATTTTAGCGCATCGCTTATTGATGAAAATATAAAATTAAATATTTGGTTTGGATTTTTGTATCTCACTTCACGCTTTGCCGGGTGTACATTTACATCGACATCTGCAGGCGGAATCTCTAAATTAAGTACAACAAAAGGATAGCGAGTGTTTCCGATAAGATTTTTGTAAGCCATATCAACAGCCTTAAGAAAAACAGGGCATTTTACCGGGCGTTGGTTTACATAAGTATAATAATCTTTTTTGCTCGCTCTTGTATAGTCAGGAGAGCTTACAAAACCGGAAATTTTTAACCCGGACATTTTGTCCGTTTTTAAAACCGGTTTGAGATTCGAAGCAACTTCTTGCGAAAATAATTCTCTAATCGTTATAATTTGTTCATGTGCTGAATTCGTTTTAAAGACGGTTTTCCCGTTAAATTTGAGTTCAAAGGATATGTTCGGACGAATTATTGCGGCAGTTTGCACAAATTCGCTTATATAACCGAATTCCGTTTTAGCACTTTTTAAGAATTTCAATCTGGCAGGAATATTATAGAACAAGTCTTTTATTTCCATTACTGTGCCGACTGCACAACCTGTTCGAGTTTGTTTAACTTCGGAATTCCGGCATTCAACTTTTGTACCGTAATCAAAGTCCTTGGTTCTTGTTATGCAGGTAACTTTTGATATAGATATAATACTTGCTAAAGCTTCTCCTCTAAATCCCATAGTTTTTATATCATATAAATCTTCGCCAGATTGAATTTTACTCGTTGCGTGTTTTGAAAATGCAAGTAAAATATCGTCAGGATGAATACCGCTTCCGTTATCGGCAATTCTGATGTCTCTGCATTCATTGCTAATTTCTATACTTATTCTTGTGGCGCCTGCATCAATAGAGTTTTCCACAAGCTCTTTTACAACGGAATAAGGACGTTCAATCACCTCTCCGGCCGCAATTTGGTTAATAACATTTTTTGATAGTTGGACGATTCTTCCCATATAATTAATTATATATCAAAAGAAAAATTAATCTTTCTGTACTCCGAATCGGCAAGTATTTATTTTTTTAATATTGTAGTAAAATGTTCTTATGAAGAAAGAATTTTTAGGGATACTTTGTTTATTATCTCTGTCCGTTGTATTTAATCAACAGATAGCAATAGGTGCAGGCACAGGAGTTTTTGCTCAGCACTACGATGCTGCACAGGAATATTTAGCAAAAGGTCAATATTCATCCGCAATTGTTGAATTTAGAAAAGCACTACGCATAAATTTCATGGATAATTCCGCAAGAATCGGACTTATAAATTCATATCTTGCCCGTGCAACATATTATGCGAATCAGGAAAAAAAATATGAAAATTCCGCTAATGATTTCAGAAGCGCCCTTTTCTACCTGAAAATGTTTCCTGCAAAAGACCAAACGATACAAAATTCCGCCGCAATGATAGCTTCTGCAAACGAAAACTTAAATCAATGTCTTAAAGTTGTTGGTTTTGACAGAAGTGCCGGTTCAAGATACAAAAAGGCTGAAGAACTTAGGGCTCTGGGTAATCTTTCGGCTGCTGCATATGAATTTTCAAAATCTGCGGAGGACCAAGGTTATACCGCAAACTCTTATCTACAAATCGCAGAACTTATGAAGCTCCTCGGAAACGAGCCAAAATCTGCAGAATACTATAAATTAGCATTAGACCTTAATCCGAATGACGGACTTTTGAGGATGAAATATGCAAGAACTTTGGATAAACTCGGACTTTACGACGAGGCTGTTCCGCAATATAATGCTGCACTTGCGAACAGCAAAGGTGACATGGAAGTTTTGTATTCACTTGAGAGGATATATCTTAAAAAACTTGCTCAAACTCCATCGGATGCGGAATTAAATGCTAATATAGGTGCTATAAAACAAGCTCAGGGCGATTTTGATGCGGCATTGAGTTATTACGGTAAAGCAGAACAACTAAATCCGAATAACGTTAATACAAGGCTGAATGTCGGTACGCTTTTTCAGCAAAAGAAAGATTACCAAAAAGCAATAAAATCATACGACTCTGTTCTTACACTATATCCGAATAATGTACAAGCAAACTTATACAAAGCTCAAGCTTTTGCAGAAATGGGTAACAAGTCCGGCGCATTAGAATTATACAGAAAAGTATTGACTCTTGATCCGGCAAATGCCACTGCAAAAGCAGAGATAATCGGTGTTATGAAAGATGCAATGACGCCTTCGGAATTTGTTGCTTATTTAACCAAAAATGCAGGAAATGACAAAAATATGCAAAATATGCTTTACGATTATGCATATAAGTTACACAAAGAAAACAAAATTCAAGAAGCTATTTCGGCATATAACGGTGTTATAACAAGCAATCCGTCAAATGTAGATGCTTACGTCAATTTAGCTATTTGTTATGCTTCAATAAATGATTACAAAAATGCTCAAAGCATTTTACAAACCGCCAAAACCAAGTTCCCATTGAATGAACTTGTATTAAAAACTCTAAAAGATGTTCAAGGTGACAATTCCGCACAAATACTAGCAGATGCCGGAGTAAAATACGAGGGCAAAGATTTTAAAGGGGCTTTGAAGCTTTATTTAGATGTAAATCCTGCTACGGAAAATTCATTGCTCGGAGCCGCAGCTTGTTGTCAGGAATTGAAAGATTTTAACAAAGCTATTGAATACTACCAAAAAGCGGAAAGCCTTAACCCTAAAAATGCTCAAATTCCTTATTATATCGGATATTTGTATTCAGAAATGCAAAAATGGGCTGAATCAAGCGTTTACTTGAAGAAATCAATTTCCTTAAATCAAAATGAAGAGGCAAAGGCTTTACTTGCCTACGTCGAACAAAATCTGTCAATGAATGAACTTTCTGAAGCGATTTCTCAATATGAAAATAAAGATTTTGATAAAGCTCTTGTAAAATTTACAAATATACTGAAAGCGGATAAAAATAATGCTTATGCTTATTACTACAGAGCACTGATTTATGATGAACAAAAGAAAAATCAACTAGCAATAAATGATTATCTCAAAGCATTAGAATTATCAAAAGAAATTCCGATTGCAAATTACTTATTAGCAGTGGATTATGACGGAATCGAAAAATATAAAGAAGCGTATAAATATTATAATCAGTTTATTTCAAGTTATACAAACGAAGATGAATACTTAAATTACGCAAAAACCAGAGTCGAAGAGTTGAAACCGTATGCAAGTTAGGGATTTGATTTCAAGCAGAGTTTCTCTTGCACCGATGGCCGGAATTACGGATTATGTTTTGCGTTCTTTAGTCAGGGAATATTCCAAGAGCTGTCTTTTAACAACCGAAATGATTAGCTCCGAAGCTTTGACGCAGGTAAAAGATACTGTTATAACCGCACGCAATGAAGATCATTCCCCTATATCTTATCAATTAAGCGGGCATAAACCTGAAATGATAGCTTCATGTGCCGAATATCTTCAAAAATATGCTGATATGATTGACATAAATATGGGCTGTCCTGTTAATAAAGTAGTAAAAGGTACAGACGGAGCTGCGCTCATGCGTAATCCCGAGCTTGCGGAAAGAATTGTTAAAGCTGTCAAAGCACGTATTTCCATTCCGCTGAGTGTAAAATTCAGACTTGGATATACGGCAGAAGAAATGAATTACGTTGAATTCGGACAAAGAATGCAAGAGGCGGGTGCTGATTTTATAACGATTCATGCCAGAACCCGTTCTCAAATGTACGGAGGTAAAGCTGACTGGAAAAAGATAGCAGAACTCAAGCGCAATGTGGACATTCCCGTTTTTGCAAACGGAGATGTGGTTTCCATAGAAACCGCCGAACAATGCCTTGAAGAATCTCAAGCTGACGGTATTGCAATAGGGAGAGGGATTTTAGGCGACCCGACATTAATCTCAAGAATTGAAAATTATATTAATAAAGGAATTTATTTATCTCCGCCGACGTTGGAAGAAAAAATTGAAGGAATTAAAATACATCTTAAAAAAGAAATTGAGTTTAGGGGAGAAAATGTTGGAATAAAATTTACAAGAAAATTTTATCCTTACTATGTTAACGGATTTCAGGGAGCCTCAAAATATAGGGGAATGCTGGTGTTGATTGATAATCAAAAAGAAATTTTTGATGTTCTTGACCGAATTTTGTTTGAAACCTCCGCAAAAATATGTTAACATTGTTTTGAAGAAGAATCGGAGATTAATATGAAAAAAAGAGGATTTAGTTTAGCGGAATTACTTGTAGCTATGAGTATTATTGCTATTGCTGCAGCGTTGTTGGCACCTGCATATATGAGATTTAAACCTGATAGGTATAAATTCAGAGTGCTTAATACGTATAAATTTATTCTTGAAACAAACCGTGCGTTATTAAACAATGAAGATATATATTATCAACGTACACCGGACGACAATTTTGACACATATTTCGGAGATACTAACATACCCGCACCCCATACACAAGAAGGCTGTATAGGGCTGTTTTGCACAGAAGAACCAACTGATAAAGAACCTGAATTTCATGATACAAAATATAGCGGTCACTGCAAGTATCCTAATTTAATGAGAGGAATGCTAAATTTGCAAGATGGAGCTGAGTGCAACAATGGCAGCACTACTTATGTTGCATCAGGCAGGGCTGCTGATACATCCTTATGGAATATAGAAGAAGTTTTCTATGATGCTACTCAAAACCAAGGCAGAGTAGGATACAGAATATCTGTCGATTTAAACCCCCGAAACACCGCTGAGCAGAGTTGTTCTTATTCTTCAACTTGTACGCATCCTGATACGTTCACTTTCTTTGTAGATAGAAACGGTGATATAGATTTAAACTATAATGGCAATGGTGCAATGGACGAATTAACCAAAACATATATCAGAAATATGGAAAATATCTACAAAGAAGATGATTTGAATCAAGCATCACAAGGCGGTTAGACCAGGATGTAAATTTATTGTTTTTATTGTAGTATCTTAATAAGAGGTATTGACAATGAAACTCTGTATTTTCCCGGGAACATTCAATCCGATACATAATGCTCATATAAAAATGGCAGAGTTTGCCTTGGAAAAATTCGGGTTTGATAAAATTATTTTCATACCCGCATATATCCCGCCGCATAAAGAGATTGACAAAAATCTTGCAAAACACAGGTTTAATATGGTTAAGCTTGCAATTTCCAATAACAAACACTTCGAAATTTCAGACATTGAGTATCAATCTGAAGGCAAATCTTATTCATTAATAACCGTTAAAAAGATTATTGAACAATATAAAATAACGGGTCGTTTAAATTTTATAATAGGCACTGATGCATTTGTAAATTTAAACAGCTGGTATAAAGCAGATGAATTGAAAACGCTTGTGCATTTTATAGTATTCCCGCGAAGAGGAGACGTAGACAAAGAAATTTATAATGAATTCAGAAAAAGCGGCTGGGATTTCGAACTCATGAATTCGGTACTTATGGATATTTCGTCAACAGATATAAGAAAAATAGGCAAAAATAATATTAATAAAGAAGTTGAGGACTATATAAAAAATTATGGATTATACAAATCTTGAAAAGTACAAAAATTGGCTTAAAAACAATTTAAATGAAGAAAGGTACCGGCATTCATTGGGCACAGCCGAATGTGCATCAGAGCTGGCCGAAAAATACGGATTAGATAAAAACAGAGCATATTTTTGCGGACTTATTCATGACTGCGCAAAATGTTTTCCGAAAGAAGAACTTGAAGCTATAATGTGCCGTTGTTCAGGGCTCTGCGAAGGTGAACTTGATAATCCCAAAACTCATCACGCACCTGCAGGTGCAATTTTGGCAAAGGAAGAATTTTGTGTTGAAGATGAAGAAATTCTGTCTGCAATAAGATGGCATACCCTTGGAAAAGAAGAAATGAGTGATTTTGAAAAAATTATCTTTATTGCCGATAAAATTGAAAATAAAACCAGACCTTCTGAATGGACAGAACCAATCAGAGAAGCACTCTCTGAAGAGAACGGACTTAACAAAGCTCTTTTAATTTGTTATAAAAATACTATAAAAAGTCTTGTCGACAGAAATTTGAAAATTTGTAAAACAACAATTGATATTTATAACAAACTGCTTGATATGGTATAACTCACTGGACTTAATTTAAAAAAGAAGGTATAATTTCGATATGAGGCGGGGAATAGCATTATTTATATTAAGTATATTTCTTATGCAAAACGCTGTTTTAGCAGCGGGCGATGTTTTCAGCGGTCATGCGGAATACGATGACGAATATACAGAGCTTGATAAAAAACTGTTTACCGGGAAAACCGAAATGCTTGAAAAACGTGATACCATTGAAATGACAGTATCTCAGGTTCTTGACGGGAGCTTTTCGTTTGAGGGAGATGAGTTTTTTGCGGAAATAACCAGTGATGTATACGGAAACAAAGGTGTAATTATTCCTAAAGGGAGTTTAGCGCATGGATTTATTAAGGATTCCGGCGAAGCAAAACGTTTAGGGCGAGACGGATATCTTGATTTAAGCTTTGATAAATTAATTACTCCGGATGGGAGAGAAATACCTATAGAAGGGAAAATGTCAACCAAACTGCATCCCGTAAAAGCAGCAGCAAAAATTGCGGCGACCGATATAGGATATACAGCTGCAGGCGGAGTCATAGGAGGTCTGTTTGCAGCGCAGGCACTCGGTATCGAAGCTGCAATTGCTTCTAACGGTTATACGCTTGCAGGAGGTGCTGCAGTAGGTGGTGCTATAGGGCTTGGCATGTCTTTGTATAGAAAAGGTAAAAATGTTTTAATTTCTCCCGGTGATGAAATAAGGGTTAAAATAATGTCTGATGTTGAACTTCCGGTGTACAGAGAAGAAGCATTGGTTCAAAAGGAACAATTATACCCGGGATTAGACATAAGAATTGCAAATATTTTATACGAAAAAGACCCGTTTGGGGAAGTAAATACAATAACACTTTCTGTCTGTATTTCCAATATGTCAGATAAAAGTTTTGCAGGAATGGACCTGGCTCTCGTAAGCGATTATAATACCGTATACAATCCTTCAATATTTGGAGATACAAAACTTTTGTTTTCTCAATTCAAACCGGGTGACAGAAAAGCCGGCAAAATTTCATTCTCAGTTGATAATGTTAAACATTCATTCTGGCTTGTTGTAAATGACAGGACAAAAAATAAGCCCCTTACAAAAATATCATTAGATAATGCATATAAACATGTTTCACAAGATGTAAAAAAACGTAATGATAAGGTTAAACAAAAAAAGAAAAACTATTACAAAGAAGACGATGTTTTTGATATTTAATCTTATTAATATTCCTATGTTATGAGAATTATTTCTATAAACAACAGCACTATTACAAATTCATTTCCTACTTTTTTAAGTTCAAAATCCAAAAAGCTAATAGAAAAACTGGAAAAGGCCGAACAACTAAACAAGGTAAAAATAACATTTGATGAACTTGAAAGAATGTATGAAGAAATTGGCTACTATGTAATTAAAAAACGCGGCTCACATGCCATCGTAAATGTAACTGAAAACCTAAATATTCCTGTAATAATACCTCACGGCAGAAAACATGTTCACCCAAATGATTTAAAGAGATTTCTGCTGGTAAAAGAGAAGAAATTTAAAGAAGCCTCACTGGTTAATTAATGAAAATTGATATATCGCTTTAATTCTTAATAGATTTTTTTTTGAGAATAGATTATTATATAAATAATAACTATGGCTAAAAAATTTTTAAAAAAAGAGAAGAAAGAAAGCTTTGGACAGAAAATTGTTAATTTTATTTTAACAATAGTTTTAGTGTGCGTTATAAGTTCACAAATGTGCACTGCAGCTAATAATAACTTGAGATTTGCACAAATAAGCGATTCACATTTTTCATCTTTTGAAGAAAATACTTCTTACAAAATGCTTAAAAATTCGACTGAGCTTTTAAATGATGTAATTTTTCAGTTAAATACATCAGGCCCCTACGATTTTATTGTATTTACGGGCGATTTAATTAATAAGCCTAAAGAATCCGAATTAGAAAAATTTCTTATCCAAACAAAAAAAATAAATTATCCTTGGTATGCTTGTGTTGGGAATCACGACATTGCCGTTGGCGGTACATTAACAAAAACAAGATTTAAAAAAATAATAAATTCCCACAATAGAAATATGCACGGTGACTCATCATATTATGCATTTACCCCCAAAAAAGGGTTTAGAATTATTTGTCTTGATTCAATTATAGACTATAAAATAACCACCAATGGAGAAATTTCTAAAGAAGAAATACTTTGGCTAAAAGAAGAACTCGATAATCATACAAAAGATGTTATCGTTATTTGCACACATATTCCCATTGATGAACCTTATTCAAGTTCTGACCATAGGCTTTATAATGAATATGAACTCAAAAGTCTTTTGAAAAGCTATAAAAATCCGATTATAGTTATACAGGGACATTATCATTGTGCAAGAGCAAGACAAAATGATAATATAGTTTATATTACTACACCCTCTTTGGTCACATATCCAAATGCTTTTAGGGTAATAAATATAAATTCAAACAAAAATAGAACACTTGTTGATATATTTCTAAAAGAAACTAATTTAAAAGAAACCCAAAAGAGATCAAAACTAAGAGTCCTTGGCACTGAGCTGCTCTATGGACAAGAAGAAGACAGAAATAATACTTTTGAAATAAAAAAAGAAAAGGAACAGAAATGACTGAAGAATTTAGGATTAAGTTTAGAGGTGTAAGAGGGAGCTATCCTGTTGCTGAAAAAGATTTTTTAAAGTATGGAGGAAATACCTCCTGCGTTGAAATTAACGTTGGAGGGCATTTAATAATACTTGATGCAGGCACAGGTTTAATAAGTCTCGGAAATGAACTTATGCAGGAATATATACAATCCGGTACTACAATAACTGACAGAAAACCTGTTAAGTGTTCAATATTATTGAGTCATATACATTTAGATCATATTCAGGGATTCCCGTTTTTCCGTCCATCGCATCTTGCTTCAACAAAGATGGCGCTGTTGGGTGGAGTGGGTTATGATGAAAACTTAGAATCAGAACTCTCAAAATTATTATTCAGAAAATCTTTCCCTCTTGATTTAGGTGATATTGCTGCTGATTTAAAAATAATTGATTTAAATGAAACAAATTATATAATTTTCAAGAATGGCGAAGATTTACCCAGAGTAACACGTGTTAATGACTTAAAAGATGGCGATTACAATGATGACGATGTTGTAATTACTTGCTATAAATCGTACGCTCATCCGCAAAACGGTGTTTTTGTGTATAAAATAAAATATAAGGGGAAGAGTCTTATATATGCGACAGATAAAGAAAGCTATGCAGGTGGGGATAAAAAATTGATTAAGTTCGCAAAGGGTTGTGACTTAATTATACATGATGCACAATATTCAACAGAGGATTATTTGAGTATTTATGTTCCAAAACAAGGATTCGGACACTCGACATTTGAAATGGCGCTTGATTGCAAAAATCAAATCGAGGCGAAAAAAATTGTATTTTTCCACTATGACCCAAGCTATAATGACGAAAAACTAGACTTATTGGCAGAAGAATACGCTGATGAAAATGCAATAATGGCATATGAAGGACTTGAAATTTCCTTATTATGATAAAAAAATTTCTTACAATTTTACTTCTTATAATAATGGTTTTTTGTTCCGGTTACAGAAAGCCCTATAAATTTTCAATTCAACCTGAAAAAAATGCCTTTTATCATAATAATGTCGGTCTGAATTATTTGCAGGACAGGATTTATTATGCCGCAATTCAGGAATTTAAGATTGCAATATCATTAAGTCCTTCAACTCAAGCCAGTGCAATATTTTATAATAATTTAGGTGAAACTTATAATTTTATCGGGTATCCGGATATGGCAAAAGATTGTTTTGAAGAAGCCATTAAACTATACGGGCTAAACTTTCAATATTATATAAATTTGGTTGAGTGCTATATAACACTTGGGATTGCTAATTCAAAAATCAGTGAATATAGCCAAACAAAAGAAGTTTATAAGCGTATACAACTAGGACTTTTGTATACCAAAACAGGACAAATTGCACAAGGAATAAGTATTTTGGATGATATTTGCGCCGAAGAACCTGATTTAATGATAACTCCTGCGATTAGACAATATATCAAAGATATTTCTAAACATTAGCTTCCACCTTTAATATCACTAATAAGTTTTTCTTCAAATTCTTTTCTGTACAAATATCCCAAATGTGCCCCGCAATTTAAACATTTTAAATGTTTGCCCGTAAGCTCTTTTAATTTTATCAGTTGATTTTTATTGATAAAATAATCATCAAATGATTCATATATACTGTAATTATCACTATCGGTTAAAAAAGCAGAGAGTGAATATAGCGAAGTTTTTTTCGGATTTTCTGTATTAGAATCATCTTCTTCCCAATTTGTTATACCCAAATATTTTTCTGCATAATCTCGATAACTCATGTTATTTATCATCTCATATATATCCGTTTTTTTATTTTTAGGTACATTTTCAAGTGCAAAAATTAAATCCGAAAGTTTTTGTCTGAGAATAAAAGTTGTAATCATTTTCCCCTCTTCGTCGGAAAAAGGCATAGTTTCAATATTAAGCTTACCACTATCTTTTAGTTCATATAATTGCAAAAGCTTTGCTGCTGTGACCGCCGTTTTTTGTTTTACTTCATCGGAATTTTTATCAAACTCATCTCCGTTTTTATCGAGTTGACTTATAGCATATTTAAGGTCAATCGGAGGACTTATGGCTATAGATTTTTGTACATTTATGACAGGCTCTTTGCTTTCTCTATCTGCTAAAAATAGTGTAGCAAATGCTCCGAAAGATGTTCCTACAATCGTTTTAGATTCAAATTTACAATCATATTTTTTCTCCAAATCCTTTAATATTTCTGACGTAACATGCTGTACTTTCTCAGAATCAATAATAGGTAACCCGGGAGAATATCCATCAGGCATACTTTTTACGAATTCCCAATGGAAATGACTCCCTTGCATGATAACAGAATATCCTTCATCGTAAAACTTCTTTGCAAAAACTTCGGAATGATGAGCTCCTGCGCCTTCTCCTATAGAAGGATACAGTATTATTAAAGGTGCAGTTTTGTCTTTTTGAAGTATGTACTTATAAACATATTCAGGCTTATTTTCCGTTACAAAAACTTTGCCTGTTTTGATTCTTTTAAAGAAACTCCTATTCCAAACTGAAAGTTCGTTCCACATTGATTTATGGATTTTCGGATCTTCAAAAAGAGCCGTTCGCATTGAATCAACAACAGGAGTTTGAGGTTTATAATTATCCAAAACGATATCAGGATTAACTGAATTCGTATTTACAGGTAAAATATCCTTTAACGCAGGATTTAAAACATTCGGAATAACTTGTTCTATAATCTTTTCGGAATGCACCTCCGCCGGTTTATCACCAATATCTGCAATCAGTTCTTCAGCGAGTTCGGACTTTCCTTCGTCAACAAGCTCTTTTTCTTCGGCGAGTAAATCTTTACGGTCAAGATTTGAATTTCTTATATAGTTTTCCAATCCGAACAGTTTTTTGTGTATGTCATAAGGGTCAGCATATGTTGTTTCTATCATATGTGCCAAAGGCTGCATGTAAGAAGTTCTGTTTAACATAAGACCAAACTTTATTGCTGAAACAATAGGTGTAGCCAAATATACCGATGGATCTAACGCAGCCTCAAGCGCTCTGCCACACAAGGAACGAGGTGTACATGAATGAAGAATCGGCATAACCAGATACGAACCTTGGTTTAGTTTACATTTACACAGTGCCTGCTCCATATTTTCATTTGTGGGTTTTATTTTAAGAATCTTGTCAGCAGGGTCAAATAAACCGCCTAACCCTAAAGTTGTATTAGTTAAAAATCTCATCGTTTCAATTTTTACACCCTGACCATCTCTCTGAAGAATGCAGCTCGCAAGGCGTTTAGGGTATTCTATATTATTATAGACGTCTCTTATTCTGTCTATTCCGAATTTTGGCATAATTGAAGACCAAATGATATGAACTGGCCGCGCAATATATTTGTTAAGACGAGAATTCAAATTAAACATTTTGCGGTTAAATTTTTCGTATTTATCATCGCCCGCATACATTTTTGCATAATCGGGATATCTGGATTCCTGCGTCGTTTCAACAGCTTGAATATCATTCGGCGGTGTATTTGTAATCTTATATTCTTTTGCCGAAATTGGATTAATAATAAGTAGAATTAATAATAAAATTGAAATAAAATTTTTCTTATAAAACATTTACTCCTCACTTCTAACAATTAAATTGTATTTATTGAGAGTAAAAGTTTTATTCCACAATCGGGGGAATGTGATAAGCAATGTTGTGTTTATTATTTTGTCCTAATTATATTTATCCCATCGGTGTTCAAATTCTTCGACTGCTAATGCGGCTTCTTCTTCAGTATATTTGTATTTGGAAAGACTTATGAGAATCCTCCCTTCGGATTCTTCGAGTAATTTTTTCTTTATTTTATACGGATATGTTTCATTTCCTTTCATTCCGCCGTTGTGGATTTCTTCAATAATGTCATCTACATATTTTTGCATATATTGGGGAATTTTTGGAAATCTTTTTATATATTCAACAAGCGGCATATTTTCACGATAACGATTTCCGCTTGCCGACGTTAGAAGAAAATTGCCTATTGTATTCATACCACCCATCGATGCCGGAGTAATATGTTCTATAGAACCTGTTGAAGCTATAAACAAACGACGAACTATTTCTACCTGCTTTCTTTTCGCATATTTTACAATAAATGCATTTCTGCTGCTTTCTGAAGTTGGTAAAAACAACGCCTTGTTCTTAATATCATTAAATATTTCCCGTTCATTTTCTTTTGGAATAATCTCTTCAAGCGAAATCAAAAAAGTTTTTCGTTTAAATGTATCACGCTTGTTATCACTTAAGATTATCTGCCGGCATTTTGTAGTTTTTGCACGCAGTTTCAAAGCAGTTTGAGGAGACAATTTTCTTGAAAGCATATCGACATCATCTAAAACCTCAAGTTCTTCAAGTTTTAATTTGTTTAATGCGTTCACTTGAATCATTTGGAGACAGTTTTGCAGATTATCATCAGGGTTTAAGAGTGCAAAGTCTTTGAAAATAGCAAACATCGCTTTTTCTACCGGAAGCATGTTTTTCTTGTATGTTTCAAGCAATTTTACAGCATCAATTGCTGTTTTAGTTTTTGCAAGATTTTTTTCAAATCCCTTAATCATTTCACTTGGAATAATTTTTATTCCTCTGTATGGACAGGTAATATTTCTCAGTTTTCTGAGAGGCTTCCCGGCAGAAGTAGTACCTTCATATGGAATATCGTAATAATACTTCAAATAATTTTCAGGTGTTATTTTGGGGGTTATCTTCTTATTCTTTTTTGCACTCATATTTGCCTTTAAGATAAGCTATTCTTATCTCATGATAACAAATTTTATATTATGATTCAAGATAAATGACTATTTTGCTTTAAATTTAAATTTATTAATAAAAATATGTATTTTAATGATATAATTTTAATGAAATTAATATATAGGAGGTTTTATGGTATCAGCAATGCTAAATGAAACGAGTATAACTACATCCCTTGGGATTTCAGCTATGTTCAAAAATACCGATATGTTGAGATTATCGAATTTGATTTCGGCTTCTACAGAAGAATTAAAATCAAGAGCTAATATGCCGGGACAATTTTTAAATTGGGTAGATTTACCTAAGCATCAAGCATTAAGACTTGACGATATTTATTCAATGGTATCGAAGTTCAAAACTCAAACAGGTGCTAAATATTTAACAGTATTAGGGATAGGCGGCTCTAAACATACCGTTGAAAATATGTTAAGTATAAACGGCCTTAATATCGGGAAGCACGAAGTTCTTTTTTATTCGGATGTTGACTCCGCAAGCTTTAACCGTTACCTTTATTTGATTGAAAATGATGTAACAAAGTCAAATTATCTTGTAGCTTCAAAATCCGGCTCTACTTTTGAAACAAAAGACGGATTTTTAAGAATAAAGAAAATGCTTGAAGAAGCATATTTAAATCAAGGATTATCCGCTGAAGAAGCAAAATCAAAAGCTTCAATGCACTTTATAGCAGTAACAGACAAAAATCCGGATAAGAGTGAATTAAGAAGAATGTCAAACTCTGAAGGCTGGCTTGGTGATTTATATATCCATGATGATGTTGGCGGAAGGTTCTCTGCCCTGGATGACCATGCTTTGTTCACTCTTGCATACGCAGGTATGTTGCAGTCAGATATGAAAGAAATGCTTGATTCCGCTCAAAAAATGTCTGAAATTGCATTAAGTACTGATTTCAATATTAATCTTCCATACGCAGAAGCTTCTTTTTGGGCAGTTGCCAGAATAGATGGGATTAATTCCTCAGTTCATCAGTATTTGGGTTCAATGTTTGATGATGCAGTAAATTGGCACTCTCAAATGCAGAATGAATCTGTTAAAGACACATTAAAGCAGATTGCAAAAGTTCCGGATGCAATGCATCATAGTTCTGAAGCACATTTTAATCCGGCAAACAAGTTTGCGTTTGCACTTACAGTACCTACAGATTGCGGTAATTTAAGAGAAAACGCTCAAGGATACATTGGAGCTTTAAGTAAGTCTTATTCAGATGCCGGTTCATATTTCTGTGAATACTTAGAAACTTCAAAAATGGGTCTTACTCCGTCGGCAGCCGGTGCAATGGTTCAATTGAGAGCTTTTGCAACGGTATATCAGGAAATTATTAT
>JAEEGK010004511.1_pt1 | contig 34087 bp, 29 predicted proteins | sample 8958771 | NCBI WGS metagenome assembly JAEEGK01 (sample SAMN16246547, study PRJNA631951) | gut metagenome | biome: gut microbiome; feature: rumen; material: SC-attached | host: Bos | place: Iran: Karaj | collected 2018-10 | reverse complement strand
CTATATCGATGGCGTTGAATCGGGCAGTACTCCCTTTGCAGGTAAGGTTCCACTTTGCTCTGATGTAACGCTCAAGGGGAAAGATTGGACGGAAAAGGTAGACGTGACACTAAAATGGCACGATGTTGTACAGGTGACTCATCCATTAAAGCACCGACCAGACGCGGTCGCAATGTCGTCAAGTGATTCGGTCCGCTTGCGTGCAAATGCTGCATACGGTGAACTGAACGGAAAGAATCCTTATGAGGGATTGAGCCTGTCCGGCAAAATATCCAATTCCAGCAAGGATGACCCCAACATTAACGTATTCAAAGTTGTTCGGATAACCCTTAGCGCTGTCGTGGCAACAACGGGCGTAATCCTTGCCGTTTCCGGGAATAGCATGGCGAAAAAGGCTTCGGAAAAGGGGGCCTCGTCTGAAGACGGATTCCAGAAAAACATTGATGATGCAAAAACAGGGCAGACCTTGCGCGGTGTGGGTATAGGATTAGCAATCGCGGGCGGAATCGGCCTCGGACTCAGCATCGCGTTCTAGGAGGGGACAATGAAAGTGAACGCACTTAAAAAGAAATCACTGCTTGTCATCCCCGCGAAGGCGGGGATCTTCCTTGCCCTTCTATTTGGTCTTTTCGCATTCATTGCCTGCACCGACTACGTGCAGGACATCGAAGACCAACGAGACGAATGGAGAGAGGAACAAGCGAAAATTGAATCGTCTTCTGAGACTAATGGCGTTTCTTTATCCAGTATAGAAGAAACTACATCTTCGTCTTTTATTGAACCGAGTAATCACACCAATCCGGATAATCATGCGAGTAGTTCTTCTGTTCCGCCAGCGAAAAACTCATCTAGTTCTAATACAGCTTTTTCTTCTAATTTTGTTTCTTCTTCTAGCAAAGAAGCATCCTCTAGCAGCGTAACAGCCGAAGGCGCATGGGCGTATCTTAATCCAGACATAGCGTACGGAGAATTAACTGACTCGCGTGATGGACAAATATATAAGACCGTTGTCATTGGCCGGCAAACATGGATGGCTCAAAATTTGAATTATGAATACAACAAACAAACCGCAATCAGTTATTACAATACACAAAAAACGGAAAACCGGAGCATATATGGTCTTTTGTATACTTGGGCTGCAGCAATGGACAGCGTTAATTCTGGATGCGGATATGAAACAACATGTGGTGCAGATTATAATCGATATGAAATAGGCGTTTGTCCAGATGGTTGGAGATTGCCCAATAATGAGGATTGGGATGAATTATATAGATTCGCCAATAGACACTGCAGCGGGGATGATGTAGGGACATGCCTAAAATCAAAAGATTTATGGTTTGAGGGGAAAGATAAAGGAACTAATCGATTAGGTTTCTCTGCTTTACCTGCTTCGCATGGGCAAGGCGCGGGCGATAATAGCAACATTCTAATGTATGGACCTAGAGCCTATTTTTGGAGCAGCACCGAATACGGAGAAACAGGCGCTTATACACCATGGTTTGACTATGACGAAAGCATTCTTAATTGGCACGTTCATACAAAAAACTACGGTTTTTCCATAAGATGCATAAAAGATGAACCTCATGAATCTTTAAACGATTCTTCTATAGGCAGTTTGTATTATGAACTTGGGCGAGAACTTGTTGATCTTCGAGATGGTCAAGTTTATAAAACGTCAGCCATAGGTGAGCAAATTTGGATGGCACAAAATCTGAATTTTGAAACAGATTCTAGTATTTGCTACGGAAATAGTCTTGATAGTTGTAAGAAATACGGACGACTTTATCAATGGTATTCCGCCATGGGTGAATTTGAAATTTCGAACAAAATAGAAAGCGATAGCATTTCAAATAATATTACAAAACAAGGTGTGTGCCCAGGTGGCTGGCATCTTCCTTCTGAAGAAGAATGGCAAGAACTTATCGAAACAGTCGGAGGCAATCAGATTGCAGGAACCAAGTTGAAATCATCTTCTGGCTGGTACGGCAACAACAATGGCGACAACTACAATTATTTCAACATGAAACCATCTGGTTCTAGAAATCAGTACGGATTTAGTGCAGCACGCTATGGAGCATCAATATGGACGTCTTCCGAGCAAACTACTGACAGCGCGACATCTATTCATTTTTCTACCACAAGTTCTATAAATATAAGTGTCAGCATAAAAACAAACTACATGGGAATAAGATGCCTAAAAAATTCTTTTTAAGTAATATAATCAACAACAAAGTCTTTGTATAAAAAATTCCGCTACTTGTGTGAAAAAAAGTGACAACATGATTAAAAAACTTACTGATTATATTGATACCATTAACACATTTCGCAAGAAATTTCATCTTTCACAAAAAATTCTTTTTCGGGGTCAATCAAATAGTGAATGGCCCATAGAATCTTCTCTTGAGAGAAAAGGAGTAAAGTTCATTCCTTTTGATGAGTATTATACACAGGTTGACTACTTAAAACCAGAGATTAATTCCTTTGGCCGAAAATTTGAACGAAAAATCAAATTTCCAAATGGTTACGACTTTGATTTTTCCGACTACAATTTGATAAGTTACAATCGTTTCCCCGAACTTGAATATTTGACTTATTTAAGACACCATGGATTTCCGTCACCCTTAATTGATTTTTCTCAATCTGAGTATATCGCTTTATTTTTTGCTTGCGAAGATGTGCTATGTCCCGAGAAAAAAATACCAAATGGAAAGGTAATCGTGTTACAAAGCCAGTTATGGTCGCTTGGCGGCACAGATATGGCTGAAATTCACGAAATCGGCCATTATATAGAAACCGACAAAAGACATGTTTCCCAACAATCTGAATACCTTATTGCATGTCGTTATGGAACTCATGACGGCTTTTGGTCTTTTGTCCCTTTTGCTTCTGCAAATAGTTTACAAAATCAAAATACGAGAAATGAGTTTTCTTTAGAAATTGAAATATCTGCATCCGCAAAAAAGAATCTGCTATTAGAGTTGGCCAAAATGAATATCAATCATTTTACATTATATCAAGACGAAGATTCCCTGATGAAAAAACTGACTTTTGATTTTCTTCAAAGGCAAAAGAAGATTGTTTAGCAAGAACAATACAATAAAAGACTTTCCAACCACATCATCTACAGCATGCCCCAAAAGGCGACCATTCGGCCGCTTTTTTTTGTAAACTACTTATGCACACCAGAACTTTTCGCAGCAAGCCGAGCCTTCGCCTCGGCAATCACTTCCGGAGATACACCCAATTCCTGGAAGATGCTGAGTGTGTTGGCTTCGCCGCGTGCTTCAGCTGCAAGTTCCTTTCCGGCAGCCCAGCATTCGTAATCTTCTTTCGTCGTCATGTCGTGCTCCTGTGCTTCTGTATTTCTTCCAGTGGAATCCCTGAAATGACCGCGATTTTCTCAATAGGAATGTCATTAGCGAACATTGCGTCAATCATTTCAAACTTTGTGGCCAATATTTTAGCTTCGAGTTCTTCTTCCTCGACTTCGGCGATGGACTTGTAGCCGTATACTTCACTGCATTTCTTGAAATCCATTTTGAATTGCTCCTTGGCATCGTCGTTGAACCACTGTCTTAAATATACAAAAGTTTGCGACAAAAGATCTTCTGCCTCGTCGCGGGGGAGAGACTTGAGCCCGGCCATTGCCGCTTTCAAGTGTTTCTTGAGTTTTTCTCCGTTAAAGACATATTTCAGGGCGACCAATGCGAGTGCAATCTTCGGCGAAATTTGCGGAATTTCATAATCTTCAAAAATTTCGCTCACGTCTACGACTTCCAACAGGAACGGAAGGCCTATCTTGTGGTAGTATTCGGGATAGTTCGGGAACATGACTTCTTTTTCGATATGCCACGGGTCTTTCCCGTTGTAAAGAACGATGGCGAGCGTTGGAACGTTCTTTTGGTTGCGGACCATAATCTGGAACCAATACTTGACCAACTGAGGAATGATTCCTGCTTCGGGATAGCTCTTATGTTCCTCGATAATGCCGACGAGAAGATCTGCTTGCTTGGGCTCATCACTCGCAATTTTTACAGTGAATGCTAAGTCGCCACTTCCATGAGAAACCGTATCGCTGAAAGCCTCGGAAATCTCCCGCATCGTATCAAGATTCACTGTTGCGAGGAACTGGGCGAGATTGCTGTTTTTCCGGGAAGCAAGGCGAAGAAGTTCCGCTGTTCGGGCAGGATCCTTCAGCACCGAACGGACGTACGAATCGTGCTTACGTTGAGTATTTTGTTTTTGCTTGCTCATTTAATCTCCATTTGTGATAGTGACACCCCGGAAATGGGGTGGTCCCTATCCTTAAAACGGAGAAAGGGGCCAAAATGAGCCGAAAAACTTTATTTACATGTATTTAATTCAATTACTTCAGTTCCACGACGATACGGACAGAAGCGCTGACCTCGACGGAATCGGCGATGGCGTTTTCGTCGGGGGCCATTTCGGCAGCGCCGTCCAACATCGCCGCTTTCGCCATCATGAGGCCATTCGTGCGGTACCTGCGATTGTAGGTAATTCCGCCGCCTTCCCCGTTAATCTGGAGAACGCGACCGAGCTTGGCGTCAACACCTTCGGCATAGTCGCGGGCCTTCGCCAGCGCCTTCTTGCCCGCAGCCTTGATAACCTGCGACTGGACGCCATCGACATCCTTAAGCTGGGCCGCCGTCCTATGGATTTCGACATCCGGCTCGGCCGCAAGCGCCTGCACGAGAGCGGCGGCATCAATTTTGCGATTTACCGTAACGACAAAATTCTGCGTGGCCACGTAACCGACAAGTTCGCGTTTTCCACTACGGTACGACCAATCCTTGCGGACATCTACGCTGTTCTGCTCCACGTTGGACTGCGGAATTTCAAGCGACTTCACGTTTTCGAAAATCACAGAGCGGCGCTCGGCCATTCGCCTGGTAACAGCATCCTTGTCCCTGCCGCGGATTTCAAGGCTGAAGCCCATCTCGAACTTGTCGGCGGCAAACTTCTTGGACTCCGAAACCGAGACCTCGATTTTCGGGACGTCGTACACCGTCGTACCGTCAGAAGAAACCGCAGGTACAACCGCGGGTTCGGCCTTCACTGTGCGGATAAGGACGCACGCGCAGGCAATCAGCAACACGAGACAGATGATGTTAAGCAGTTTTGCAATCATCGTTTAGACCTCCTTTTTTTTTTGGAAATCACCTTATTTCTTCGCGAACAGGAGCGCCGCAAACTTGAGCACGACGGCGACGAGCACGGTGGTCGTCATGCTGATGAACGGCATCCACGGCCAGCTGAAGATGTCGCCGAGGACCGCGGGCACGCCAAATGCGGGGATTCCCTGGATAAGTACGAGGCTCCCCATGCCGCAAACCACGGAGGCAATCACCTGCCAACTCTTGAGGCCTTTCACGAAGAAGGCGAGGAGGAACATGCCGAGAAGCGGGCCTGTAAAAAGTCCCGTAAAGAAGAGGGCGTTCTTGAGGAGGCTCCCCTGCTGCGTTGCGGCAAAGAGCGCAAAGAACACGCCGAGCACGCCCCAGACCACCGTCCAGATTTTGGCACGCTTGAGCCCGCCCATTCCCGCAGATTCGTCCCAGCCGAGGAAATCGCGTTCGGACGTATTGCTGAGCGAATTGATGGAACTGGAAAGGCTGCTCATGGCCGCCGCGCAAATGGCGGCAACAATCAAGCCCGTCACACCAGACGGAAGGCCGTTCACGATAAAGTACGGGAACACGTCGTTCTGCCCGATACCCTCGGGGAGCGCGGCTACGTGCGCCTTCTGATAATAAACGTAAAGAGCGGCGCCTACCCAGTAGAAAAGAATCGAGACAAAGCAGCCGAGCACCATCGAAAGCACGCTCGAGCGGTTCGCCGCCTTCACGTCCTTGCAGCTCAGATAACGTTGTACAAACTGCTGGTCACACCCGCGTATCGCAATTTCGAGAACGGCATACGCGAAGCCCGCAGAAATAAGCGTGCGCGCGTTGGATACATCCATCGAGGCGTCCCACCACTTTGTCTTGCCGGCCTCGCTCGCCATGGCCGCCATCTCGCCGAAACCGCCTACCGCGTTCGAGATAAGCACGAGCACCAGGACGCCACCGCCAAAGAACACGCAGAACTGCATCACATCGGTCCAGATGACGGCCCTGATACCGCCGAACCACGTGTAGAAAATCGCGACCGCGGCAGAAACGACAATGGCCAGTTTCAAGTCTATGTGCAGGATTTGCGCCAGCACGAGCGAGGGCGCATAAAGCAATATACCCGTACGCAACAGCAGGTGCAGACTGTAGAACACCGCGGCAAGCCGGCGCACAGCCTTCGAGCCGAAACGCACTTCGAAAAGTTCGTACGCGCTGGAAATGCCCGACGTGCGGAACCGAGGAATGAACACAAAGCCCACGACGACGATGCTCAGGAGAGCGCCAATCTGGAACATGAGGAACGTCATGTTGTCGCCGTACACGTCGGCTGGAGCACCGAGGAATGTCGTCGCACTCACGGAAGTCGCGATGAGGCTTATGCCCACGGCGACCCACGGCATGGCACCACCACCGAACATGTATTCCTTGAGATTCTTGTTGCCGCGGGAAACCCACAGGCCAATAAACAGCGAAAGCAACAGGTAGGCAGCAAGCACTACCCAGTCAAGCAACGTAAACACGACTAGACTCCCTGCTCAACGGCAACGTGCTCGGCCGTCTTGTCGGTGTACTGGATAACCTGGTTGCGGCCGCCTTCCTTCGCCTTGTAGAGCGCCTGGTCCGCATAGGTCACCGCCTTCTTCATGTCGTGGAAATCGGGCGTTACGAGGAAGGCGCCGATGCTCACGGTCACGCGGAGGGGGTCCTGCTGGTGCACGTCGAACTCGAGCTTCATTACCGCATGGCGGATGCGTTCCGCAGTCTCGATCATCCCTTCGGGGGTCGTATCGACAAGGCCAACGACAAACTCCTCGCCACCGTAACGGGCGACAATGTCTATTTCCTTGCGGATTTCGCCACTGATGGCACCCGCGATTCCCTTGATGACCACATCGCCGATGGGGTGGCCGTAGGTATCGTTCACGTTCTTGAAGTGGTCGATATCCATCATGAGCACGCCGATATTGTACTTCTGGCGGTCGGCTCGAATCTTCTCGGTACGCAGGTTCTCGTGGAGCGTACGGTGGTTGATAAGCCCGGTAAGGCCGTCGCGCGTCGCGAGGTCCTTGTCGCGTTCCACCTGGCAGGCACGCGCATACGCAAAACCCGCAACACCCGCAAAAGCCTTGAGCAGGTTCATCTCGTGTTCGGAATAGCGGTCGCTCCGGCGGCTTTCAAGACAGATGGCGAGTTCCGCCTGTTCCGCGTTCGCGTCGGAAGGCACCGGCATCACGAACAGCTGGCGGATATCCATATTCTTCTTTTCCTGGCTGTCGATACGCGGGATGTACGCATTGAACGCCGACTGGTTGAACGTGCGTTCTACCGGACGGTTGTGGTACAGCGCGAGAATCGCAAGGCCCTTGTCGGAAAGCGTAAACGTCTTGTTTTCGAACTGGTCGGCATCGATACCGTAGCAGCTCACTACGCGGCCCGTACGTTCCTGGTGCAGGTTGTAGTCGTTCTGGCGGTCGAGGGCCAGAATCATCATGCGGTCGAAGGGAATGTTGCCCTTCACGTATTCCGAAATCTGGCGGTAGATTTCCTTCACCGACATGTTCTTGAAGAACTGGTGCTGGTAATGGTACAGCACGCTGAACTGCTGCTGCTCGATGTAGTTCTTCGCCGAAACAAAACTCTTGAAATAGAGCGTATAGAGCGTGCTCGCGATGTAGGTAAGCGCCTGCGCCGTATGCTGGTTGAACGCACTCGGGTAGAGCGAATCCATCACGACAGCACCCACGCGGTTCTTGCCGCGGTCAAGCATCGGGACCGCGACTACGGACTTGATCATCGGGTTATCGATGTAGTAGAGCAGAGGCTTGCCGCCCGAAAGGTCGCCCTCGAGCAGGCGGTTCACGTCGAGGCGGAAAAGCTGGCTGATGAGGCCCGTATTCTCGGTAATCTTCACGTCGGTCGCAATCTTCGCCTCGGGATTCGAGCAGGCATACGCGCGGATTCCCCACTCCTTCATGGAATTGAGGGGCGAAAAGACCACGAGGGAATGTACGTTCGGGACAATGCGCTTGAGGCCCTCGAGCATATCACCGAAGGCTTTTTTCACGTCGGCATCGGCGCGCGCCCACACCTGGTTTACACGGAGGGTCGAACCGGGCTCGTTGTAATCGGTCTCGGAATCCCCGAAGGAATTCTTGAGTTCGGGCGTGACGGCAGGGGTAATTCCCGTAGCGCGCACTGCACTCCCCACCACAGGGAGCGACGCGGTCTTTCCGCCGGGAATACGCGGCAGGTTCATGTAACCGAGAGCCGCGGCGACACCCGCAAAGGGGATCAGGAACAGGAACATCCCCCCCTGGAGCGAAAGACCCAGGAGGAAGCCTGCAACAACGAACAAGATTATCGACATCTGCATCTGCGTCCTCTGAAACTTACAGCCGGAATGAACGGTAGAGCATGGAGCAGGCGACTCCCGCGAACAGGAAATGGCTTATCCATGCGGCAAGGAATGGCGACAGCGCCCCGTTTTCACCCATCTTCAATCCGATTCTTTCTAGAATATAATAACTAAAAACGAGCAACAGGCCAACTCCGAACTTCTGGGATAGCCCTCCAGAACGACTATACCTGTGGCAGAGGGCCGCCCCGATGAGAAGCACGATCAGGTTCATCCAGTGGGCCGAGCGCTTGAAGTGCAACGAAGTCTCCATGGCGCGCGTATCTTCGCCGGAGCGCTTCAGCACCTCGATGCGTTCCATCACCATCTTCGAGTCCATCTCGTCGGAAACCTGGCGTTCGTTGATGAGGTCCTCGGGCCGGGTAAACACCTTCCCGAGCATCTTTTCCCTGTGGAACGTCAGTACCGTCACCGAGCCGTCCTTGTTGAACACGCGCTTCATGCCGCGTTCGAACAGCCAGCACGGTTCCTCGCGCAGGGAATCGGGCTTCGTGGTATCGGGTTCGAGCCAGCGCACCGTCTTCGCGTCGTAACGTTCCGCAAGCCTTCCCTGCTCGCGCAGGAGCAGCACCACGTCGCGACCCATCTTCGCCTTGCCTGAATAGAACTTGAAGAACCAGCTCGCCTTCTCGCTGTCGATAAACGTGAAGTCGTTCTTTTCCTTGATGCGCGGGTTCTTCTTCTTTTGCGCGTTCGTCTCCATGATTTCGAGGCGCTTGTGGTTCGCGTCGGGCAGCCAGTGTTCGCTCATCTCGTACGAACCTATCGAGGCGAGCACGCCCAAAAAGAATATCGGGAACAGCGTCTTGAGCGGGCTCTGGCCCGAGCTCTGCATGGCGCTCATCTCGAGATGGCGCGACATGTTACCCACCGAAGCCAGCACCGCGATAAACATCGAAACCGGCGTGATAAGGTACAGCATGTACGGCAGGTAGCAGAAGTAGTAGTCGAGAGCGTCCTTCGTATCGCGGGCAAGCCACGTCTTGATATTGCCCACGAAGTCAATAACGGCGAACATGAAGATGGCACCGATGGTCACGATAAGGAACATCTTGAGGAAATTCCAGACTAGGTACCTTGAGAACTTCATGCGCGGCCCCTCCCTATGGAGCGGAACTTGCGGCCCGCCGCCCTCATGAACCTGAAGAACTTGGAATCGCCGGTAAAGCGGTCACGCACCATCGCCACCGTAATGAATATGCCGAACACGCCGATAATGATGTTCGACGCCCACATGGCAAGTTCCGGCGAGATGATAAGGCGGTCGGCCAGGTTCTCGCCGCCGATAAGGCAAATCCAGTAAATCACGAAAAACGCAAGACTGTAGATGATTCCCGTACCGATACCGCCCTTGCGGGCCATGATACCGAGGGGAGCGCCGATAAGCACGAAAATGAAGCACGCGAACGAGGTGCTGAACTTCTTGTGGATTTCGACCAGGTACTGCGCGGCACGCTTCTGTTCGGATTCCATGCGGCCCCATAACCTCTCCGTATTGCGCAGCGAAGAAATTTCCTGCATGCGCAGGCGTTGCAGGGACTTGCGCCTCTGGACAGAATCAGGGAACAGCGCACCCTTTGCGTCTTGAGGCACAATGCTATCGCCCTTCACGTAGTCGCGGGTCGCGACGAGGGTCGGCAGGCGTTTTTCGAAGGCCACCTGCGATACGGTATCGTACTTCGCGCGAGCCTCGTTCACCACGTCCATCATCATCTCGACGGGCATCTCGCGGTCACTGCGGTAACTGCGGCTCCTGCGTTCCAGGCGGTCGTCCACGTTCTGCAGGGCAAGGTCCTGCGAGAAGAAGCGGATTCGGAAATAGTTCTCGGGCTTGTCCGGGTCCACCGTATGCGTTTCGCCACTGCGGAGCCTGAACATGAGGGTAGCACCGTTATCCACGTAGTCGAGCGTCGCACTGTCGGCATAGACAATCCTCGGCGCGCCCTTCTTTTCCATCTCGTACACCTGGATGCCGTAAAGCACGCCCGATACCGGGTCGATGCGGTTTACCCACAGGTGTACGTCCGGGAACTGCGTAATCAGGCGACCCGCGTCGATAAACACGTGCGGTTTCTTGCGCGAGACCGCATTCATGAGTTCTACGGAGCGGTGGTTCGCCTCGGGCAATACCCAGTTGTTGAAAAGAATCATGAGCACCACAAGGAGCGAGGCCACAAGCATCACGGGGCGCATGAGCGACAAGGGGGAAACACCTGCCGCCTTGACCGCAGTAATCTCGTGGTCGCCCGAAAGGCGCCCGAAAGCCATGAGACATGCGACAAGCACCGCCATCGGAATCGAGAGCGAAAGCATCCATGCGAGGTTCAGCGCGAATATTTCGAGCACCGTCGATGCGGGCAGGCCCTTCGACAGCACGTTATCAAGAATTTTTACAAGAAAATCGACAACAAACAAAAACGTTATGCCAAAAAGCGCCGCCAGGAACGGACCAATAAGCTCTTTCAACACATAACGGACTAGAATCATTTTTCCTTACGTTCGATTTTTTCTACTTTAACGGTGAAAAATTAGAATTAACCGAAGAAAAAAAATGAAACTGACCCTAAAGACAGCACTGTTCTCAAGCATTTTTCTTAGCGTAGCCCTTTTAAGCGGTTGCTCGTCCGATTCTTCGGGCAGGGTAACGCACACGCAGTTCTGCAAGAACAAGTACGACAAGGCCGAAGAGCTCTTCAAGAAGGAAAAGTACGGACGCGTCATCGACAAGGCCGAAGAAATCATGAGTTACTGTGCCGGTACGGGCTACCTGGAACAGACTTCGTTCCTGCTCGCCGAAAGTCACTTCAACCTGGAAAACTGGATCGAGGCGCGCGGCGAATACGGCAGCTTCATCGCGAACTTCCCCGGCTCCCCGTTTGCGGAATCCGCCGAGTTCAAGAAGGCCATCTGCTCTTTCAACATGGAATTCCGCGTGAGCCGCGACGAAGCGAACACCACCGTTGCCATGAAGGATTTCGAGCGTTACCTCTCGAACCACCCCGACACCCCGCTCCGCGACTCCATCAACTACTACTACGGGCTACTCGTGGAACGCATCGCCGAAAAGGAATTCCAGACGGCAAGACTCTACCTGCGCATGGACAAGCCGCAGGCGGCAGTCATCTACTTCAAGGAATTCCTCGAGACCTACCAGCAGTCCAAGCGCCGCAAGGAAGCGTTGTTCCTCACCTCGCAGGCATACACCGACCTCGACCAGTTCGAAGCCGCACGCGAATACCTGAACATGGCGAAGCTCGAACTCAAGGATGACGACAAGGACGGTCACAAGCTCCTCGAAAAGACCGAGAAAAAAATCGCGAAGGCCGAAGAAAAATTCGAGAAGCGCATGAAGAAGGATTCCGAAAAGAAGCGCATCCTGAAAGAAGAACGCGAAATGCTGAACTAGGTCACTTATGCGTCAAGCGGGTTTCAAGTCCATCCTCGTGCTATTCGCCACGCTGCTCTGTGCGACGGGCGCAATCGCCGATGACGAGGAATCCAAGCCCACGCGCGACCTTTCCAGGCTTTCCGTTTTTGCGCAGCCTTCCATTTCATTCCTGAGTTTTGACCAGCGCAAGTATTTCCAGAACGCCGTCGACACCATCTACGCCGAGTTCAAGTCACAGGCGGTCGACGCCGAGGAATCGCTGTACGTGGCAAAGCAGAACTTCCAGAAGGTGAACTTCTGCTTCCCGGTCACGGCAGGCCTACAGTACCAGGTGACGGACGGACACTTCTTGAGCGCGGGCATAGGGTTCATCTACGACAACGAATCGGTGGTGCTTTCTGACCGCAAGAACAAGGCGCACAACTACAGTTACACCATCCAGGGCGTCCCCGCATTCCTGGAATACAGGCTCGCGATACCCGGGAACCTCATCACGCTTTCGAACGGTGGACTGTTCAGCGTCGCCGTACGCTGGTACTGGACTCTCCCCGGAACGGAAATCTACACCACCTGGGGCAAGCTCGAGGCAAACAACAAGCCCTGGGGCGCTGGCTTCGGCGTGAGCCTCGGGTACCTGATAGCAAGCTGGAACGGACTCAACGTGTTCGGCGACATCGGGTTCAGCACCATCAAGGTGGAATCGAAGGAAACGTTTGCGGACATCGTTCCGGATGGCCCGACCGAGAAGGCCAAGTGGGATATCGGAGGCCTGCAACTGCAGATCCGCATGAGTTTCGGGCTTATCAAGATGCCCGCAGTAAAGCTCGAGGACGCCGTCGCGAAAGGCAAGGATGCAAAGGCGAGCAACGCGACAGCCGTCGCCGACTCAACGACCGCACAGAAGCCGGCCGCCGACACGACAGCCGTAGCAAACACAGCTGCCGTCGCCGACACGACTGCAGCGCCAAAGCCGGAGGAAAAGCCAGTCGAGAACGCTACGCCTAGCAGCGAAGCCGCCGAGAAAAATGCCGGAGATGCCGCGGGTATTGAAACTGCACCGGCAACCACGGCCGAACCGCCTGCAGAAAAGATTCAACCGAAGGCGGAATAATGAGCCTGCTCCCGGGGGAAAAGCCGCAGTACGCGGAAACGCACTTCAAGTTCCGGCTGCCTTGGTCGCTGCTGTACAGGCCGTGGCCCGAAATAATCGTGGACGCGCCCTTCCAGTTTATACCCGGAGCGGAACCTACCCTATGGATAGTCGTGCGTGACGCGCACCGGTTCCCGACACTCATCGAGAAGATGGATGTTGAAATAAGTTCCAAGGGTTTGGCGGATGAAACAAGTTTGTCAGGTGTTGCAAGTTTGTCGGATGCCAAAAGTTTGCCGGTTGCAAATTTCGTGCCAAACAGGACTATTGATTTAAACATTCGTGCTACGGAACAGTTCGGTTTTTTCCCTGTGAACCTGGGAACGCTCCCTGCGGACAATTACGAGATCCGTTGCAAGGTGACGACACGCCGCATTGACACTTCAACTAACGACACTACAGACAAAGTAAGAACGTTCGCCCGCTGGAACCTACCCGGACTAAAACCCGCCCCGCTAAAGATACAGGTGCTCGCGGAACAGCCCCCGAAGGCCCCCGGATTTATCGCCGGCGAAATGCACTGCCACACGCGATACTCCTGCGACCACGTGGAACACGGGGCCTCTCCCGCGGTACTGCAACAGGCGGCAAAGGCCATCGGGCTCGATTTCGTGAGCTGTACTGATCACGCCTACGATTTCGCATTCCTCGAAGAAGACTACACGAAGGAAGCGCCTTCGCCCGCACCACGCTTCCAGGCGCTCCGCGACGAGATTGCATCGCTCCCTTCCGGCGAAGGCATGCCCCTCCTGCTCGCGGGCGAAGAAGTTTCTGCCGGCAACAGCAAGGGCGAGAACGTTCACATGCTCGCCCTCGCCCCGGACGGTTACCTGCCCGGGCTCGGCGACTGCGGGCGCTACTGGCTCGACAACAAGCCCACGATGAAGATTCCGCAGCTCCTGCAGGCAACAGGCGCGCACTGCTTCGCGGCGCACCCCTTCCAGCAGATGGGATTGTTCGAGAAATTCATCTTTAGGCGCGGGTACTGGAGTCACAAGGACCTGAATCTGGACGCAGCCCACAAGATACGCGGGTTGCAGTTCTGGAACGGAATTCGCGACGAAGGCTTCAAGCTCGGGCGCGAATTCTGGATTGAGGAACTCGGCAAGGGGAACTTCTTGCTCCCGATTGGCGGCAACGATGCGCACGGCGACCTGAACGACACCACCTCCGTCGCGACGCCGCTCTGCACGCTCCGGCACACGCGCGACCATATTTTCGGGAAGGTGCGGACGGTGGTAAGCCCCCCTCGTCTTACCAGTGACGAAAGCACCGCCATCACGCAAGAAGCCCTCAACGAAGCCTTCGCGGGCGACAACTGCTACATCACCGACGGGCCTGCCCTCTGGTGGGAACGCGCAGACATCCACGGGAGCAAGGGAATCATATTCCACGCCCGCAACACGAACGACTTTGGCGGAGCGTTCCGCTACATCCGCATATTCGGGCGACGCTACACCGCAGGCGGCAAACTCGCGAAAACAGAGGAACTCTGCTTGGAAAGCCTCGTCGCCGCACCCGCTAGCAGCGACATCGAAATCCACTTCGACAACTTCGCCTACCTGCGCGCCGAATGTGAATCCGCGACAGGTAAGTTTGCCATGACCTCCGCCGCGAAGGCGAAGGACTGACAAAGAGAAAAAATCGCAGTCCTTTACTTGACAAAACTCCCCTTATATACGATATCATAGCAAGGATATAGGGAAATTTTATGGCAAGACCCACCATCGGAAACATTGTGGCAGTTGCATTCCTGATTGCATGCGCAGCAATTCTCAACGGCTGCGACGACTGCAGCAACTGTATTGACGGCATCATGGAAATGGACATGCCCCAGGAGGACGGTTCAACGAACTGTCTTTACTTCGGGGAATCGGAAAAGTTCATCTTCAACGTTCCCGCAGACAGCCTATGCCCCGACACGCTCCGAATCCGGAGGGAAGCGCTGCAGTACAAGGGAATTATGGGCCTCACCTTCATAGACGAGAGCCTAATAGCGGGAGGCAACGTTTTCTACAACCTGCCCGACTGCCTTGAGACGGAGGGCGATCTCGAAGGCTATGAATTCTCGACAGGGGTTTTCCTGTGCTCGCTCCTATACAGCGAAAAAGCAGTTCCCTGACGCACGACGGCCCCGCCAAAGCAAAGAAATGCGCAATGTTTCCACGACAAGGCAATTTGCTATATTGAAAACATGCCCCGCCTGATGTCACCCCTACGCCCACGCTACATGCGAGTCCCTTCGGACCCGCATCGCGCGGACCTAGTACCGAGCGAAAACGAAAAGCCCGTAGACACCCCCGCCGAGGAACTGCCCGAGGAATCCTCCCGCATCGCAGAGGGCACCTACAGACAAATTCGCGACTACAGCCTGGTACTGCTTTCGCAGGGCATTGTCCACCGGCTGGAACGCAGCCCCGAAGGGCCGTTCGAGATTTTTGTCAAGCCGGAACACGAACCGCAGGCATTGCACCAGCTGGAGCTCTACCGCAAGGAAAATCCCCCGAGGGAAGAAAACCCGCCCCTGCCGCTCAGCCTGAGCCTGCAACCCGCGTGGGTGCTACTCGTGCCCGTGGTCTGCACGCTTCTCGACTTTTCGGGCAAGGTCGCCCGCATGCATAGCCTCGGCCTTTCCGATGCCGACAAGGTAATGCACGGGCAGTGGTGGCGAACCATCACCGCCCTTACACTGCACGGCGACGCCCGCCACATTGCAAGCAACCTGCTATCGGGCTATATCGTCCTCACCCTCTTGTCGTACCGGACGCCGCTCGCCCGTATGGCGCCCTTCCTTGCCATCGCAAGCGCGCTCGCAAACTTCTGCACCGTCCTCACCGTGCAGACGGACTTCCGTTCCCTCGGGTTCTCCACGTTCGTGTTCGCCGCCATCGGGGCACTTGCCGTAATCGAGTTCAGGCTAATGCCCAGGGAGACTCACGGCCAGCTCCGGCGCTTCGCACCGCTGTGCGGCGCCGCCTCGCTCGCCGTATTCCTCGGGCTTGGCGAAAACGCCGATATCCTGGGCCACGCCTACGGGTTTATCGCAGGGCTCTTCTGCGGGTTCATCCCAAAAAAGAAGGCGCTCCGCTGGGGAACGCCTACCAAACTGGTTGACCTCGTGTGGGTCGCTATCTATTTCGCGATTTTCGCTATCGGCTGGAAGTTCGCACTCGCCTAGCCCGCGAATCCGTTAAATCCTAGATGCTCGCGAGGAACTTCTTGGCCTTGTCGGCGTACTGCGTATTGTCGCCGTAGACCTCGATGATACGTTCGGCAACGTTCTTCGCCTTGTTCTTGGAGCCGAGTTCGTTGTGCAGGAGCACCAGCTTCCACATGGCATCCGGAACGAGCGGAGTCTCGTCGAGCGGTTCTTCCTTCTGGAAGCGGTCTTCCTTGTCGCCCGTACGCTTACCGAATTCGCTAACGAAGTCTTCGAGCAGCTTTGCGGCAGCGGAAAGATCACCCTTTTCCATCTTGGCGGCGGCCAGACCGTGGATGGCGGCCGAACGCACGAGCGCGACATCGCCCGCATTGTCGATGGACTTCTGGTACAGGGCGATAGCACCATCAAAATCAGACTTTTCGTACTTAATGTTGCCAGCAAAGAGGGCGGCCTTCGCAAGGGAGAGTCCCTTCACGTCGCCGGCCTGGATACGGGCTTCGAATTCGGCGAGGGCGGCATCCTTCTCGTTCGCGTAGAGGAGCGTGTAGCCCTTGCCCAGGAGTTCGGTCTGTTCGATGGCGGCAGCCTTGCGGCTGTCCCTGAACTGGACGATACCCGCGACAACCACGAGCAAAATGACAAGCCCAACGAGCACCTTGGTACCGTGCTGGACAAAAAATTCCTTGATTTCAGAATTATTCTGGTTAGATTCGTTAGCCATTTTCGACTTCCATTTTGAAATTTCGTAAGCCAAACATAGAAAAACTCGCCGACTTTGCCAACTGAAGGCCCCCCATCTTGACAAAAAAACGCCCTTTTGCTATTTTTGACCCCGCTATGCCACTCTAGCTCAGCTGGTAGAGCAGCTGATTCGTAATCAGCAGGTCGGCAGTTCAAATCTGCTGGGTGGCTCGAAAGCCCCGATTCCCGCAAGGAACCGGGGTTTTTCTTTTATCCGTGATGATCCCCCGCGACCAGCGCCCCCTAACCAAAAAACGCTTTTTTTACTATATTTGGCGCCCTATGAATCCGAATGGCGCCATTATTGTTCAGAGCAACCTCGAAATCATGGTCGAGGTCGATTCCCCCTCCTACGAAGCGGCACGCGACGCGATTGCGCCCTTCACCGAGCTGGTCAAGAGCCCCGAGCACCTGCATACATACAAGATATCGCACCTGAGCCTGTGGAACGCCGCAGCGACCGGGCTTCGCGCACCCGACGTGCTGGAACGCCTCGAAAGCCAGAGCCGCTACCCCATCCCGCAGAGCGTCATTACCGAAATCGAGGACTACATGGCCCGCTACGGCCTGCTGCGCCTCAAGATGGACGATTGCGGCAACCTCATCATGGAATCCGACGACAAGATTATGTTCGTCGAAATCTGCAAGTTGCCCGAAGTCGCCGAGTACGTGAAGGAATTCATCGACGACACGCACGCCATTATGGACGGCGAACGCCGCGGCCACATCAAGATGGCACTCACCAACGCCGGGTTCCCGGTCGAGGACCTCGCGGGTTACACCGTGGGCGACCCGCTCCCCATCCACCTGCGCAAGACTACCCTCGGCGGAAAGGAATTCAACCTCCGCGACTACCAGAAAGAAGCGGCACAGATTTTCTATGCGAGCGGTTCCGAGAAAGGCGGCTCGGGCGTAATCGTGCTGCCTTGCGGTTCGGGCAAGACGGTGATCGGCCTTGCCACGATGGCTTTGGTACAAACTAAAACCCTCATCCTCACGCCGAACATTTCTGCAAGCCGCCAGTGGATCCGCGAAATCTGCGACAAGACCGACCTGACCATCGACCAGGTGAAGGAATACTCCGGCGAAGTGAAGGAAATCGGCCCGGTAACTGTGGCCACCTACCAGATTTTGACCCAGAGGAAGCGCGTCAAGAAGGACGAGAACGCGAACGCAACCGAAGAGCTCGAGATGAGCGACGAGGAAGTGAAAAAGGAACTCGCAAACTTCCCGCTGTTCAGCCAGCAGAAGTGGGGCCTCATGATTTACGACGAGGTGCACCTGCTCCCCGCCCCGGTGTTCCGCCTGAGTACCGAAATGCAGGCGACCCGCCGTCTTGGCCTTACAGCGACGCTCGTGCGCGAAGACCACAAGGAAACGGAAGTATTCAGCCTTATCGGCCCCAAGAAGTACGACATCCCGTGGCGCATCCTGGAAGCGCAGGGCTGGATTGCCACTGCCGACTGTAACGAGATTCGTATCCCGATGGAAGCGGAACTCAAGATGAAGTACGCCCTCGCGCCTATCCGCGAGAAGATTACGCTCGCCTCGACGAACCCCGAAAAGACGGACATCGTGGAGCGCCTGCTCAAGCATTTCGACAAGCCCGACGACCGCGTGCTGATTATCGGGCAGTACATCGACCAGCTCGAGGCCCTCTCCGAAGACCTGCAGATCCCGCTCATCACAGGCAAGACTCCGAACAAGGAACGTGAACGCCTGTACGCCGCCTTCCGCGACGGCAGCCAGAAGAACCTGATGGTATCGAAGGTCGGCAACTTCGCCATCGACCTGCCCGATGCCAACGTGCTCATCCAGGTTTCGGGAACGTTCGGAAGCCGCCAGGAAGAAGCCCAGCGACTGGGCCGCGTGTTGCGCCCCAAGAGCGACGGCGGTGCGGCGCACTTCTACAGCATCGTGACGCAGGATTCCAAGGAACAGGAATTCGCCATGAACCGCCAGCTGTTCCTCACGGAACAGGGTTATGCATACAAGATAATCAAGCGCGGCGACTGGGATATACTTGCGCGCACACCTGAAGAACTTGCCGCTAGGCAGTAGAACCTAAACGAAAAGCCTCCGACGAAACGGAGGCTTTTTCATAGACTGCGGGAAACTTTCCGCAAACTCTACTTTTCCATGACAATCAGCTCCGGTTCGCCACGGCCCGGGAGCGGCTTGAATATTTTCACCATCGTCTCGGTCGGCGGGCGGTTGAACCCGCTTGTCGTGCACACGAAGAGGTAGTTCGTACCCGCGACGACCTGCGTGGCCACGCTCAACGGAGCAAGTTTCAAGTAGGCGTAGTCCTTAGTCGCAGTTGCAAACACCGCAGAATCTTCCGCAGTGAGCGCTCTCTGGTCGGTAAAGCCGCCCATGAGCATCTCGTCCGTCTTGCCGGTGGCAAGGTCCGCAAAGAAGCCTTCGACTTCCTTGGTTGCAACTTCCGCACCGTTTTCCGCAGTTATTCGCTTGTTCGAAATCCCGTAAGCAAGCGTCACGTTCGCGTTCGGCTCGAGCGTCTTGAGTTCTGCGGCAGATGCCTTGCGGCCGCCGCTCCCGTAGGTGCAGAACGGCACCACCACCTTGCCCGAAAGGTCGTTCGAGTCGAGGAAGGTATAGACCGGCGGGGCAAAACTCCCGAACATGATCGGGTAACCGAGATACACCGTATCGTATTTCGCAAGGTCGGCCTTCGCGCTCACAAGTGCGGGCCACTGCTTGCTTTCGCGCTGGGCTCCCACTGCGGCAATCGTGCTGTCGTATGTCGAGGGGTACGGAGTCGCCGTCGCAATCTCGAACACGTCCGCGTTCTTTGCCTTCTGGAAAATTTCCGCGAGTTTCTTGGTGGCACCCGTCTGCGAGTAATAAACGACAAGCGATTTCGAAGATGCCTGCGGGGCCGCCGCCTCGGGCTGCGCGCCCTTCTCGCCCGTCTTGGACTGAGCGCTTTCCTGGTTGCAGGCGGTAAACGCGCACATCGCAACCGCAACAAGAATCAAGCCAAATTTCTTTTTCATGTCGTTGTTCCTAGTACCTGATTTTTCCTTCGGCGACCTTGCGCAGGTGCTGACCGTAGGGAGACTTCCCGTACTTGGCGGCAGACTCGAGCAGTTTTTCTTTGCTGATCCAGCCGTTCACGTAGGCAATCTCTTCCACTGCGGAAATCTGGATGCCCTGGCGGTTCTCGATCATCTTCACGAACTCACCCGCTTCGATCAGGCTGTCCATCGTGCCGGTATCGAGCCAGGCAAAGCCACGGCCCAGGAGTTTCACGTCGAGTTCTCCCCTGTCGAGGTACGTCTTGTTCAAGTCGGTAATCTCGAGTTCCCCGCGGGCGCTCGGTTTCTGGGCCTTCGCAAATCCGCTCACGCGGTTGTCGTAGAAGTAGAGGCCCGTAATCGCGTAGTTGCTCTTGGGTTCCTTCGGTTTTTCTTCCACCGAGATGACCTTGCCATTGTCGTCGAACTCCACCACGCCAAAACGTTCCGGGTCTTCCACGTAATAACCGAACACGCTCGCGCGGCCGTTCTCTTCGGCGTTCTTCACCGCGGCCTTCAAAAGCGGGCTGAAGCCGTTGCCGTAGAAGATATTGTCGCCCAGCACCATCGCGCAGCAGTCGTTACCGATAAATTCCTCGCCCAGGATAAACGCCTGCGCCAGGCCATCGGGGCTCGGCTGCACCTTGTAACTGAGCTTGAGACCCATCGCGGAACCGTCGCCCAGAAGGCGTTCAAAGTTCGGCAAGTCCGTCGGCGTCGAGATGATGAGGATTTCGCGGATGCCCGCAAGCATCAAGGTCGAAAGCGGGTAGTAGATCATGGGCTTGTCGTAGACCGGCAAGAGCTGCTTGCTGGTGACCATGGTCAGCGGGTAGAGCCTTGTGCCGGAGCCCCCGGCGAGAACGATTCCTTTCATGCTAGGTTCCTTTTATTTTTTCAAAAATAATAGAAATCTTAAAATTACAGTCGGGACAAAAGAACTATCTTTGCGCATTATGGCAGAGCAAAACAAGGCCACACTCAAGGATTTCATTGCAAGATTCACCGCAAACCCGGCAGGAGGCCACTCTGCGCCCGCTTCCGAGGACATCCTGGAAGCATTCATGGAATGGGCGCAGTCCCGCGGGACAACGCTCTACCCCGCGCAGGAAGAGGCCATCCTCGAACTTCTGGACGGAAAGAACGTTATCCTGAACACGCCCACAGGTTCGGGCAAGTCGATGGTCGCACTCGCGCTCCATTTCGACAGCATCGCGCATGGCCGCAAGAGCGTGTACACCTGCCCCATCAAGGCGCTCGTGAACGAGAAGTGGATGGCGCTCTGCAAGGAATTCGGGCCCGAGAACGTGGGGCTTTCTACCGGTGACGCGACCGTAAACCATGACGCGCCTATCCTGTGCTGCACCGCAGAAATCTTAAGCAACATGGCTCTCTGCGAAGGCGAGAAGCTCACGATTACCGACATCGTGATGGACGAGTTCCACTACTATTCCGACCGCGAGCGTGGCGTGGCCTGGCAAATACCGCTCCTGACGCTCCCGCAGTCTCGATTTCTCCTGATGAGCGCGACCGTCGGCGCAACTGAATTTTTCGAACGCGAGATGACGAAGCATACCGGCAGGCAGTCGGTCACCGTCCGTTCCTCGCAGAGGCCCGTCCCGCTCGATTTCAGCTACAGCACCACCGAAATTTCGACCGAAGTGCAGAAGCTCGTGAACGAAGGCAAAGCGCCCGTTTACGTGGTGCACTTTACGCAGGCGGCAGCGGCAAGCAACGCGCAGAATTTTATGAGTCTCGACCTCTGCACCAAGGAAGAGAAGGTCAAGATAAACGAAGCCATCAAGGAAGTGCGGTTCTCTAGCCCGTACGGCCCCGATGTCAAGCGCTGGCTCAAACAAGGAATCGGCCTGCACCACGCGGGGCTACTCCCCAAGTACCGCATCCTCTGCGAAAAGCTCGCACAGCAAGGCTTACTGAAAGTCATCTGCGGTACCGACACGCTCGGCGTGGGCGTGAACGTCCCCATACGCACGGTTCTCTTCACGCAGCTCTGCAAGTACAGCGGCGACAAGACCGCGATATTAACCGCGCGCGACTTCCACCAGATTGCGGGCCGCGCAGGGCGCAAGGGATTCGACAACATCGGATACGTGGTGGCGCAAGCTCCCGAGCACGTAATCGAGAACCTGAAACTCGAGGCCAAGAGCCGCCAGACCGGAAAAAAGTTCCAGAAGCGCAAACCGCCCGAGCACGGCTACGTTCCCTTCGATGAGAATACGTACAAGCGCCTGATCGACGCGCAGCCCGAACCGCTTACCTCAAGTTTCCGCGTAGACCACGGGATGCTCCTGAATATCCTGAGCCGCGAGACCGACGGCTGCAAGGCGATGCGCACGCTCATCAAGGACTGCCACGAAAGTGCAGCGAGCAAGAAGCAGCTGCAGCACCGCTCCTTCCAGCTTTTCCGAAGCCTGGTGGAAAAGAACATCGTGGAGTTCGTGAAGCCCGTTGCCGCAGGCTACAGCCACCTGCGCGTGAACATGGACCTGCAAGACGATTTCGCGATGAACCAGCCGCTCTCGCTCTACCTGGTAGACACGCTCCCGAAACTGGACGCGGAATCCCCAGAGTATGCGCTCGACGTGATTACGTTGTGCGAAAGCATCGTGGAAAACCCGGAGGCAATTCTGCGCATCCAACAGAACAAGGCCCGCACGGCAAGGCTCGACGAACTCAAGGCGCAGGGCATGGAATACAACCAGCGCATGGAAGAAATCGAGAAGGTCGAGTACCCCAAGCCGCTCCGCGAGTTTATCTACAGCACGTACAACGAGTTTGCGGAACAGCACCCGTGGGTCGACGTGAACGTGGAACCCAAGAGCATCGTGCGCGAGATGTTCGAGAACTTCAGCACCTTCAGCGGCTACGTGAAGCAATACGGCCTGCAGCGCATGGAAGCGATTTTGCTCCGGCACCTCAACTACGTATATAAGGTTTTGAGCCAGACGGTGCCCGACGGCTACAAGAATGACGAACTCCGCGAGATGGAAGACTACCTCGGCGACATGATACGCCGCACCGACTCGAGCCTGCTGGAAGAATGGGAAAAGATGGCCCACCCCGAGGACTACCAGAAGCGCTTAGATGCAGGACTCACAGAAGACGAGGCGGAAAAAGCCTTCGGCGCCGACAAGGCCGCAGCCGACATCACCTACGACAAGAAACGATTCCTCGGCATGGTGCGCCAGCGCATCTTCCAGATCATGGGCAACCTCGCGAAGCAGGACTTTGCCGCAGTTCTCGACAGCCTCGCAGACGACCTGGAAGAGGGCCAGATGCTCGTGGACGGAGAAGGCAAGCCGTGGACCGAGTCGACGCTCACCGAGATTATGGCCGCCTACACGGCAGAGCACCACAAGTTCCGCCTGGACGTGGAAGGCCGCGCACTCGCCCACACCATCGTGACCTACGAGGGCGACGTGATGCACATACAGCAGATGCTGCAGGACGAGGAAGAATTCAACGACTGGAGTATCGATTTCGAGATAAACCTCGCCGACAGCCGCGAAGCCGGAATCCCGCTCCTGAAAATGCTGCGCATCGGCGAAGCGTAGGATGCAGTCATCCTGAGTGCAGCGCCATCATTAACACATTCATTGTCACCCCCGCCCATTCGATAAACTCAGGGCAGGCTCCGGCACGAATCTTTTTATATCTTTACCACCATGCAGAACTTGAAAGGCAGATTCGCGGCGGTCCTCCCCGCAGGAGGGCTCGGCAAACGCATGGGCGGCAACATTCCCAAGCAGCTGATGCTCCTGGGCGGCAAGCCCGTCTACCGCTACAGCCTCGAGACTTTCCTCGAGATGGAAGAAATCGCAGAAGTCGTGATGGCAGTACCCTCCGACTGGAAGGATCATTTCGAAAAGGAAATTTTCAACAGCGAACACTCCGGCAAGCTCGGCGAACTTATTGCCTGCAAAATGAAGATTGTCGTGGGCGGTGCGGAGCGCTGGCAGTCCGTAGAGAACGGCGTGAACGCACTTACGAGCAATGCGGAATACGTGCTGGTCCACGACGTGGCACGCCCCTTCGTGAGCAGGGAAATCATCCGCGACGTGTGCGAAACGCTTCTAACCAAGGGCAGCTGCCTTGTGGCAAAACCCGCCGTCGATACCATCAAGATCGCGAAAGACGGGCGCGTCGAATCCACCATCGACCGCAATACCGTCTGGATGGCACAGACCCCGCAGGCAGCCTCCATCGCGCTACTGAAAAGGCTCTACGCGCGCATCGCCGCAGAGCCCCTGAACTTCACGCCCACCGACGAGGCGAGCATCCTTGAATATTTTGACGAGAGCGTCTACATCGTGAAGGGCAACGCCGCGAACGACAAGCTCACCACGCCCGAAGACTTCGAGATTTTCGCAAGCCGCGCGAAGTAATTTAAGCGTCTTTCCGCACGAAACAGATTCTCGTCATGCCCGGCTTGGCCGGGCATCTTTTCTTCAAACCTTCCCGCCGAACTCAAAGCCGGCTTCTTCAACGGCCTTCCTGAGCGCACCTTCATCGACATCGTGCGCATCGTGCCACTCCACGCGAAGTTCCTTCTTCGAGACATCGGCCTCGGCAAATTCCACGCCGGCCAGCACGCGAACCGCCTTCTCGACACACGCCTTGCAGTGGCTGCAGCTCATGCCGTTCACGCGGTAAGTCACGTGAACGCATTCATCGCATTCCTCTTCGTGGTCGTGGCAGCAGTTTCCTTCGTGGTCATGGCCGCACCCGCAATGTCCACCATGTTCGTGCCCACAGCCGCAGCCCTTGTGCCCGAACTTCGCGTAAATCATGAATGCTGCGAGCAAGCCCGCACATACATAGTCAAACACGCCAAGCGCACCATGCCCGTGACATTCCGCAGAGCCTTGCGGGAGCATCGCCGCAAGGAACGTGTCCATGAAGAACGTATCCACAATGTAGCCAAAGAACAGCGCGCCCAGCGCAATGGAGGTCAGGTACGCAATCAAGGTACGCTTGCCAAACGCCTTCCCCACCACAAGCATGCTCGCGATACTCGTCGCAGGGCCCGCCATGAGCAGCACGAGGGCCGCCCCCGGAGTAATCCCCTTCGCCACGAGCGCAAGAGCAAGCGGAATGGACCCCGTCGCACACGTGTACATCGGCATTGCGAGCATAAGCACGGCAAGCATACAGAGCAGTGGATATTCACGCAGGGCAAGGAAGAGCTCGTTCGGGACAAACGCCGAAATCAAGGCTCCCAGCAAGAGGCCAATGAGCAGCCACTTGCTCACGTCGCCCACCATGTTCACGAGCCCGTAGCGGAAAGTTTCCACAACCTTCTGGCCGAAAGACATGCGGTGCACCTCGCGCGATTCACAACCGCAGCCATGTTCGCCGCACCCGCAATGATCGTGATGGTCGTGGTCATCGTCCTCCTCGCAGTGGCCGCAACCGCAGTGATGGTCGGTATCGCAGTCGTCAAAGTCGATGGTTTCGGGGTGAGCCTCGCCATGCGCCACAGCATCTTCCCCGCGAGAAACGAAATTCGTGAGCACGCCACCGAAAAGCGCCGTCGTAAACGCCGCAATCGGGCGCAAAATCGCAAACGGAAGCCCGAGCAGCGAATACGTCGCGAGGATAGAATCCACACCCGTCGCAGGCGTCGAAATGAGGAAGCTCACGCTCGCCCCCTTGCTCGCCCCCTCCTTCCGGAGTGCAATCGACGTAGGAATCACGCCGCAACTGCAAATCGGGAGCGGTACGCCAAAGAGCGCAGACCACAGCACCGACTTGAAATTCGACTTGGAAATCTTGGGAACGTACAGGTGGTTAGGCACCCACACGTGCAAAACGCCCGCAAGCAAGAAACCGAGCAGCAGGAACGGCGCCATCTCGGAAAACAGCGTGATAAACTCGTGTACAAAGACCTTAAAGATATCGACGAAGGAATCCATGTCTACTTTCCCTTCTTGTGCAGAATGTGCGTGAGACCCGTATTGAAAATGAGCCCGATATGCTCGTCGTCAAGCGAATAGAACATCTTGCGGCCATCGCGGCGCGGCTTTACCAGGTTCGCCGTACGCAAGATGCGCAGCTGGTGGCTCACCACCGACTGCTCGAGGTTCAGTTTTTCGGCAATCTCGTTCACGGAGAGTTCGCACGAAAGCATCAGGTGAATGATGCGGATGCGCGTAGTATCGCCAAAGAACTTGAAGAATTCAGAAAGTTCGAAAAGCGTATCGAGCGACACGTCCTGTTCTTGAGCCTTCCTACCGTTATTTTTGATATATGAACAAGTATTCATATTTTCATATATAGAAATCAGCACCCGTTTTGTCAAGAGATACAACGACTTTTTTCAAATACCCTCCCACTTTCTGTCGAAATTATTACATTTACCGCAAATTACCGGAGGAATCCATGAATATATCCAAGATTATCGCGGCAGGCGCCCTCGCCACCTCGCTCGCAGTCGCACAGGAAGACGCCTGGCCCGCAGACGAGCAGACCGATGCTTCGACAAGCTCAGCAACCGAAGCCGAGGAAGCCGAGCCCGCAGAGGAAGCTGCCGAACAGTCCAGCGAGGCCACAGAACCACAGAGCGAAACTACCGCCCAGACGGCCAGCGAACCCGCCCCCGCAGCCAGCGAACAGGCCGACACCCGCACCGCATACGACTCAGGCGACAATGCCTACGCAGAAAACACGGCAAGCGCCCCGCAAAAAACAAACACGCTCAACTCCAAGATGGGCGTCGGCGCGCACATCGACTTCAACTACAGTTTTTTGAACGGACTCGCCCAGGACTGGAACATGGGTGACGAGACTGACGCCCCGGCCGGCTTCGGCTTCGATGCGGGTATCCGCGGACGCATCCCCATGGTGGACTACCTCCAGTTCGTGCCCGAGCTGAACTTCCACTTCGCGGCCCTCACCCAGAGCGACGAGGCCGCCGAGCGCGTGTTCAAGCAGATGGACCTTGAAATCCCGCTCACGATGCGCGCAACCGTTCTGGACATGCTATACATCGCGGCTGGCGTGCAGCTCACCCTGAACCTCAGTTCCAAGGTCACCTTCGAGGAAGAGGACATCGATATGGGTGGCGGACTTGGCACCACGAGCATGGAATTCAACGAGAAAATCGAACAGGCCGGGTTCACGTTCGGGCTCCTCTTCGGGGCAGGCTTCTTTATTATGGAACGCCTCTCCATCGACGCAGCCTTCATGCTCGGACTCAGCGACATGTACCCCGATTGCGAAAGCGACCTGATTGAATCGATGGACGGCGGCAAGCAGATGACCTTCAAGGTCGGCGTCGGCTACTGGTTCATGTAAGCCAATATCGACCCGTGCCCCTTCGTCATACCGAAGCAGCGAAGCTGCAAGTGTATCCATAGACACACTCTTGCCAACGGAATGACACAGAAAAACCCGCTCGGACGAGCGGGTTTTTATTATAAAGTTTGGTCAATCTCTTAATAAACGGCGCACTTAGCTGGAACAGGCAGATTAACTGTAACAACGGGTTCCGAACATGGTGTGTTTATATACCACTCATTTGCAGCGCCAATCGTTACAACGTTACTGCCGCATTTAATCGTTCCACCAACCATACTTCCTGTAGGCTGGCAGTTGAAATTTGCATAACTAATCGCAATCGTTATAGATGCTTCACCAGCAGGGACTTCTATTCCTGTATTAGCGGCTTCAATTAGGAAATCCGGCTTCGTTGCGTCAATCGCCTTGGCATCGTCACACTGGATTGTCACCGCAGTGCTGTCATCGTTTTCGACCGTGAATGATACGCCCTTTACTTCATCGTCCTTGGCGGCCACCGGGGCAGTAGCAACTAGACCCGTGGCATCGGCAGTAGCGCCTTTCCACGTGTAGCCGATAATATTCGCCTTGGACGTACAACCGCTTGCAGTCCATGTAGCCGATTCACCTTTCGACACATCGGGTTGGATATTCGTCGGCATGCACTTGCAACCTTCAATCTTCTGACCGTTCACCCTCAACGGAGAGCAAGAAACTTCCTGCGTAGCTCCACCGGACGTTACAGATGCAACAGCCGTCTTTGTGCCCGAAACAGAATATGAAGTCAGACCTGTGGTCTTCCCTTGTGTACCTGCATACGAATCAGGCGTTCCATTCGGGAAGCTCCAATTTATCATAATCTTCAAAAGTTCATTAGTCTTAATTACAGCCGTATTAGGTTTAAACGTCCAGGTAACCGACTCGCCCAATTCCGCAGAAGTCTTTGGTGCAGTAGAAAGCCCTGCAAAACAGGTACCAAACTGCCCCGCCGGCACATTCACTTCCGACGAAGAAGACTCGACTACGACCGGAGCAACGGACGACGAGCTCTGCTGGCCGATGGGGCCCCTTGAGGAGAAGTTATTGAAAAAATCCCTTGAAGAAGACGAAGATACCGGCTGAGGGTTTCCGTCCGAAGATTCGGGGGTCGGGGCAGCAGACGACTCAATCTGGATTGCCGAACCCTGCGCCTTCGCCATCTCGTTTTCGCATATGACATCCGCGGCGCAGTTCTTCTTGGCATCGGCAACCTGGCTAGCGAAGTCGATAGACTGCGTTTCGAGCATTGCCTTGACATAACCGTCAGTTTCTTCGTTCAGGGGTTCCACGGAACCATCACCGCAGGCCCAAAATCCGGCCACCAAGCCGAACGACGATAAACCTATCAAAAGTTTCTTCTTCATAAAAAACCTCTTTTTCTACCTAGAAAATTACATTATTATTTGCAAAAGGGGTAACGGAAATCCTTTTTTTGTGAACGAAAACACGCAAAAAAGCCCATTTTTGCCCCAAAAACACGCACTACTGCTCCTCGTCCACCGAAATCTTGCGCTGGCCGGTAATAAACTGGTGCACGTAGGGGTTGCTCGTGTTCTTGATTTCGTCCACCGTACCCACCTCGATAATGCGCCCGTTCAGGAGCATCGCGATGCGGTCGGCCACCTTGAAGGCGCTCACCATGTCGTGGGTCACCACCACCGAGGTCACGCCGAGCTTGCTCTGCATGTCGAGGATGAGGTCGTTAATCACGTCGCTCGTGATGGGGTCAAGGCCGGTCGTCGGTTCGTCGTACAAAAGGATTTCCGGGTTCAGGGCAATCGCGCGGGCAAGCGCCACGCGCTTGCGCATACCGCCCGAAAGCTCGCTCGGCATCTTGGTACGGAACTCGGGAACGAGGTTGATCATCTGGAGCTTCTCGGTCACCACGTCCTGGATTTGCTTCTCGGAAAGTTCCGGATGGTGCTCGCGCAACGCGAACGCAATGTTCTCGCCGGTGTTCATGGAATCGAAGAGCGCGCCCATCTGGAAGAGCATGCCCATCTTGCGGCGAATCGTATGCGTGTCAAAGAACTTCGGGGTACTGATGGTCACGCCGTCGACGGACACTTCGCCACCATCGGGCTGCAAGAGGCCAATCATGTGCTTAAGAATAACCGACTTTCCACCACCGGACTTTCCGATGATGACCATCGTCTCGCCGCGCCGGATATCGAGGTTCACGTCCTCGAGAACGGTCTGCGGGCCGAAGGATTTCTTGAGTCCCTTGAGCCTGATGGCAATGTCGTTCGGGTCAATCTTTACGTTTGGCATATATCACCTGCAAAACTAGAAGAACATGATGGCATCGAGAATGAAGTCAGAAATCAGAATCATGAGGCAGCTCGAGACCACGACGTTCATGGTCGCAAGCCCCACACCGCGGGCGCCGGCCTGGGCGTTAATCCCGTGGTAGTAGCCCAGCACAAAAATAATCACGCCAAACACGAGCGACTTTATCATGCCCGACCAAAGGTCCATGGAATCGAACAGGTACTGCATGCCGGTAGTGTAAGTGTACGTAGTAATATCTAGGCCAAGCACGCACACGATCCAGCCACCGATAAGCGCGAGAGCATTCGAAATCGCGGTAAGGCACGGGATCATCGTCATGAAGGCGACAAAGCGCGGGAGGGCGAGGTAGCGGTAGGGCTCAAGACCGAGCACCGTGTAGGCCGCGAGTTCCTCCTTCTCCTTCATGCTGCCAAGTTCGGCGGCAACGGCACTGCCCACGCGGCCCGAAAGCACGATAGCCGTAAGCAGGGGTCCAAGTTCGATAAGCACCATCTTGCAGGCGGCAGTACCCACAAACTTGTCGGCCACCAGGTTCTGGAACTCGAACTCGGCGCAAACGGTCGCCACCATGCCGGTAAAGATGGACGTCACAAACAAAAGCGGAAGGCTAGACACGCCGATGGAAACCATCTGCTTCACGACAAGATCGGGGTTCTTGAACACGTGAGGCATCTGCTTGAGCGTCAACAGCAATATGCACAGCACCTCGCCAATGCTCGAGATGCCATCCACGATGACGCGACCTATCCACGCAATGGGCCTGAGCAGCAAGGGCATCGCTAATACCCTCCAAAGTCAGAGGGGCCCGAGAACGAGGCGTCGTCGCCGTAACTGTAATCCTGTTCCTCTCCGCCAACCATCCCGGAATCGTCGAAACCGTCCTTGAACGTAGTGCATTCGGGAATGAACGTGAGCGGGATATCCCTCACCGAACCGTTACGGTGCTTCGCCACGATGAGTTCCGCCTTGTTCTTTTCTTCTTCCTTGTGGGTGCGCACGTAGGGGCGTTCCACGAACCACACCATATCGGCATCCTGTTCGATAGAGCCCGATTCGCGAAGGTCACTGAGCTGGGGCCTGTCGCGGCCCTTCTCTTCGACCTTACGGCTCAACTGGGCAAGCGCGATGACCGGAATCTGCAGTTCCTTCGCCAAAATCTTGAGGCCGCGCGAAATCGCACCGATGGCGACGGCACGGTTTTCCTCGTTGCCCGTCTTCATCAGCTGCAGGTAGTCGATAATCAGCATATCGAGTTCGCCCTTGCGCTTGAGGTCTCGGGCCTTGCTCATGAGTTCCATGATGCCGAGGTCGGCGTTGTCATCCACGAACAGCGGAGCCTGGTTGATCGGCCCCACATGTGCCACCAGCTGGTTCATCTCGTCCGAGTTCAACTTGTTGTTGCGGAGCTTACTCTGGTCGACGCCGGAACGGGAACACAGCAAGCGCTGGGCCAGCTGCACGCCATCCATTTCGAGGCTGAAGAACGCCACGTGCTTGCCGTAATCGATAGCGGCGTTCGCGGCAATCGTGAGCGCGAACGACGTCTTGCCCACACCGGGGCGCGCCGCCAGGATAATCAGGTCCGAATTCTGCAGGCCGTTCGTGAGTTCGTCCAGGTCCTTGAGGCCCGTGGGCACGCCGGTCATGCCGTCCCTACGGGTAGTGAGGCGCTCCAGGAGCGGGCTCATGAACTTCTCGATGGGGCGGAGCGTGTTCTTCACCTGCTTTTCGGCAATCGCGAACACGGAACGTTCGGCAGATTGCAGGACCTCGTCCGGCGACGATGTCGCATCCATCGCCTGCTTTATGGTTTCGGACGACATCTTGATGAGCTTGCGGAGCACGTGCTTGTTGCGCAGGTGCTCGAGGTTCCACTCCACGTTCGCCGCAGAAGCGACGCTTTCCATCAGGTCAAAAATGTATTCGCGGTTACCCGCCTCGCGGAGCTTGCCCATTGACTCGAGTTCGGCCGGGAGCGTGAGCATGTCGATAGCCGTACCGCGGCTATAAAGGTTCTTCATGGCACGCCAAATCAACTGGTGGCGTTCCAGGTAAAAGAAGTCGTCTTCCGCAATCATCTCGATGGCGGGCGAAATCGTATTCGGGTCGCGGAGAATGCCACCAAGCAAGTAACGCTCGGCATCGGTATCCATCGGGACCTGGCGACCTTCGTAAGTATTATTTTCCTTTGCAAATTCTGGCATAACAATCAACAGGAAATATAATTTTTATCGGGCTTGCGGTATGCGAGCTACGCCTTGAAGTAACTGCTCTTCGGGATATGGACCTTCCAGGTAACCCACTTGAGCTGCTTATCCTGCGACATGGCGTAGGCATCGACCAGCGAGCACGTCTTGACGCCCGAAAATTCCATATCGGTACCGGCGTGCTCCTCGAAATTCTTCCCCTTGCCGAATACCTGGTGAAAGAGCGGTTCCCCGAACGTGACCATGACCGAGGGGGCGATGAACGAGAGTTCCTTCGCAAGCATCTTCTTGAGAGTCGCCTCAAGCAGGGCGGGAATGTTACGCGCGGTTCTGCCCTTGTAGAAGAACGTGACCCCGATCGATTCTGCCGGGATGGAGAGGCTACCGAAGAGACGCACGAGCATCTCGCCCGCGGGGGTAGCAAAGAACGGGCCGCCTTGGGCCGGAGGAGCGGGCAGCAGGAGCAGGACCTTCGGGTTCGCGGGGCCCTCGTAGAGCGCGAGGTCGCCGACATTCGCGTAGACCACGTCGGACTTGATGGTCGCATAGAAGGCGTCGAGCGATTCCGCAGATTCGAACGCGGAGGCTGTCTTCTTGACTACCGGGCGGGCGGCCGGAGCCGCAAGGCCGCCCGTCGGGGCGAACAGCGAAGCGGCGGGAGATTCGCCTGCAAGCGAAGCGCTTGCGGAAGGCGCGCCTGTCGCAGACGTGTTTATCGCGGAAGGCGCGCTTGTCGCAGCGAAAGAAACGTTTGCCGCGGGATTGTTTGTCACGGGAGAGAACTGCGCAGATGCGGGCACGGAAGGCGCGGTATTTATTGCCGGCCTGGACGGTGCCGGGGCGGCCCGCTTCACGAGGGTCCACGGTTCATCGAGGAACACCTCGGAATCCCCCATGTCAATCTGCCCACGGAGATACTTGCGAAGTTCAGCAAAGTCAAATTCTTCCGGCATTTTCCCTCACCGCGATACTCTTAGTTTATCAATAACAAATGCGACAATTTCCTGGGCCAGGTCGACCTTACCGCCCATCTTCATTTCGGGCACATCCATGCCGGGGCGCACCAGCGTGTAGCGCACGCAATCGTGCCCGAATCCGGAATCGCTTGCGACCGGGGCGTTCAACAGGAGGGCGTCGGCGCCGCTCTTCGCGAGTTTTTCGGCGGCGTGTTCCTTGAAGTGGTCGGTCTCGAGCGCGAAGCCCACGATGACCTGTTGTTTATTGCAGGGCGCTTCTTTGCCGGTATGGGATGCGCCGGCATTCTGGTTGCGAGATGCGCGTGCGGCGGTGCAGTCCCGAAGTATGTTCGGGTTCGGCACAAGCTCTATGGTGAGCTGGCTCCGGCTGTCCTTGATTTTCGCATCGGCGGCGTGGGCGGGGCGGTAGTCCGCTACCGCCGCGCAATGCACGACGGCGTCAGTCTGGTCGAACCTTTCCATCACGGCGTCGTGCATCTCCCGGGCGCTCTGCACGCGGGTCACCTGGACTCCGCCCGGGAACGCCGCCTCCATCGGGCCCGCAACGACTTCAACCTGGAAGCCGTTCGCGTAAAATACGGAAGCAAGCGCCACTGCAGTCTTCCCGCTGCTGCGGTTGCTGATGTAGCGCACCGGGTCAATCGCCTCTTCGGTGCGGCCCGCCGTCAAGAGCACCTTCTTGCCGTAACCGGGAAGTGTAACATCCAGAGTCGGGTCGATGTCCTGCGCGACAGGGAACGCGGGCGGTTCGTGAGCTTTGGGCGCGGCAGGGAGATCCTTCGACTCCGCGCAATGCGCTTCGCTCAGGATGACACTGTTCGCTTCCAGCCACTTCACAATCTCTTCCGGTTCCATAAGCCTTCCCTGCCCCACCTCGCCACAGGCAAGTTCACCCGCAGGCGATTCAAGCACGGTCGTCCTTTCGAACCCGCGCAGCACCTCAAGGTTGCGCTTGACCGCCGGGCTATTGTACATCGCGACGTTCATCGCAGGGGCGATTACGCGCGGGCACGTGCAGCTCATAAAGCAGAGGCTCACCGGATCGTCGGCGATACCGCAGGCGAATTTCCCGATAACGTTCGCAGTCGCGGGCACCACCAGGTAGAGGTCCGCCCACCGCGGGAAATCAATATGCTGGAAAGGCCGCGCCTCCACGGCACCGTTCTTCAGGTACACGGGGCACTTGCTGAGGCTTGCGAACGTAAGTGGCGCCACGAACTCCGTCGCGGCCTCCGTCATGCAC
>JAEEGK010004509.1_pt1 | contig 34090 bp, 16 predicted proteins | sample 8958771 | NCBI WGS metagenome assembly JAEEGK01 (sample SAMN16246547, study PRJNA631951) | gut metagenome | biome: gut microbiome; feature: rumen; material: SC-attached | host: Bos | place: Iran: Karaj | collected 2018-10 | reverse complement strand
TATAAATTGTATTTAAAAATATATGATGTTTATATTATAAAGAACTATATTTAAATGTTAAAGTGAAACTACAATTAAAATTATATTAATACATCATTTTAATTTATATTTTCAATTCTAGATTTAAATTCAATATTTGCTAAAGTAAAAATAATTACCGTAAAAGACTGGGCTATCCGGATTTGAAAGTTCGGATAAGAAAAAATTTTTGGTAATAAACATGGATATCAGGATTAAACTTTTTTACCTTCCAGAATGAATAGTTGAAGGAATACCAAATTTAAAAGATACTTTTATTTGAGTATTTTCTTTAGATATTTAATTATTTTCAATTTGGAAAATATAGAGTGAAGTTTGGCTCCAGTTTTATTGTTAGTTTCTTTATTTAATGATTCAACTAAACACTTTCAGAATCTATCTCCCTTATTATTTCTAAGCTATCTTCTGATTTTTCTATTTATAAATATATAAAATTTAATATATATATTTAAATAATATACTAATAAAAATTCTTATTTATTATAAGTCTGGATATATATTTTACAGACACAGCTATCCAGATTTGCAAAAAATTTTTTAATTTCCTTTGTAAATTTCAAATCCGGATAGCCCAGTCTTTTACGGTAAATATAATCATAAAAAAATATCAAACTATATTTCTAATAATATATTATATCATAAAAGTTTTAAATAAATTTTCTTTTTATAAAATAGAATTAATCATAATATTTATTTTAAATGGAAATTGATATTATAGAAACTCAAATTAAATCAGAATCAAATATAACAAAGGAAGATAATTATAAATTAAAAGAAAAGACATCATATCAATCATTTATATTTAAACAAGAAGAGATGTCTTCTGTTTCAATATTTAAAGTATTATTTACCTTAGCAAATAAATTTGAAATTTTTCTTTTTATTATTGGTTGCTTTGGTGGAATAGGCCATGGAATTACTTTTCAATTAATTGAATATTTTACAGGAGATTTTATTGATTATTTAAATGAAGACAGTTTATCAAATTCAATTAAAAAAAATATAAATAAATTATGTATAAAAATGATATTTTATGGTTTTCTAGCTTTAATTTTTGGATATTTAATGATGACATTTTTTCTTTATTTTTCCAAATTAATATCTAATAAATATAAAGTTGAATATTTCAAAAATGTTTTATCAATGGATCAAATATGGTTTGATTTATCTAATAAATCATCTTTTGATATGTCAAATCAAATGGTTTTAGAATTAGAAACTATTGAAAATGGAATTGGGATTAGTTTAGGAAATATAATTGTTGAAATATCAAGTTTTGTTTTTGGAATTGTATTTGCTTTTATTATTAATTGGAAATTTTCTTTAGTTTTATTTGCTGTATTTCCTTTTATTTTTATTATTCAATATTATATTTCTAATCTTGTAAATAAAGAAAGTGAAAAACAAAGAAAAATTAATGAAAAAGTTGGAGGATATATGGAAGAAATATTATATAAAATAAAAACCGTTGCTGCTTTTGTTAACTTTGATTTTGAAGAAAATAATTATAATAAATTACTTGATCAAAGTTTAAAAATTGCTACTCAAAAAGCAAAAAAAGTTTCTTTGTCAACTAGTGTTGTAATTTTTTCTATTCATTTAATGTTTAGTATTACTTTTATTATTGGAGGAATTTTCTTATATAAACATGTAAAAACAAATGGTAAATTAATCACTTCAGGAAATATATATTCTGTTTTAGCTTTAATTTCTAGTTCTTCTTCACAATTACCTGAATTAACTCAAAATATTCAATTAGTTTCAAATTGCACTTCAGGTTCAAAATTTTTTTTTAATTTATATGAATTTAAAAAGAAACTTGATAAAGAAAAAGAAAAAACACAAAATTTAACAAAAAAGAAAATTATTAAAATAGATAGAAATGAAATTAAAGGTTCAATAAAATTTAAAAATGTAACATTTTCTTATCCAAAAAATAAAGAGCCAATTTTAAAAAATTTTACTTTAGATATTCCAATGGGAAAAACAACAGCATTAGTAGGATCTTCAGGTTGTGGAAAAAGTACAATAGTGAAATTAATAGAAAGAATATATAATCCTAAAGAAGGATATATATTATTAGATGATAAATATGATATTAAAGATTTAGATTTAATAAATTATAGAGATTCAATAGGTTATGTTGCTCAAGAGCCTGTTTTATTTAATGATACTATTAGAAATAATTTACTATTTGGAAGAAAAATTGAAAATGAAGAAGAAACATTAAAAAATGCAATTGAAAAAGCACATATTTCTAAATTTATTAATAATTTAAATGATAAATTTGAATATATTGTTGGAGTTAAAGGAGGAAAATTATCAGGAGGACAAAAACAAAGAATCGCAATTGCAAGAGCTTTATTAAATAATCCAAAAATATTAATTTTTGATGAAGCAACTTCTGCTTTAGATAATAAAAGTGAAAAACAAGTTCAAAAATCAATTAATTCTTTACAAGGTCAAGTTACTATTATTATTATTGCTCATAGATTATCCACTGTAGAAAAAGCAGATAATATTATTTTTTTAGGAAAACAAGGTGAAATTTTAGAAAGAGGAACTCACCAAGAATTAATGAATTTAAAAGGAAAATATTATGAATTATATAATCAAGGCACAATTAATTCTACACATAAAATGAATAGTCAAAAAAGTTCTTTTAGAAATTCTTCTAATATTGAAAATAATAATTCTGAATTATCATTAAAAAGAAAAAGTTCTATTGAAGATATAATTGATGATAATAAATTATCTATGTCAGAAGGAATAAAAAAATTATTTTATCCAAATAATAAAAATAATTATATGAAATATTTTTATATAGGATGTATCACATCTTTTTTAAGTGGAGGATTATCAATAATAAATGGATTAATATTTGGATATGGGACAAATGCTTTAACAAATAAAAATGTAAAGAAAGCAAGAGATGAAGGGTTAAAATATGGAATAATAATATTTATTACTTCAATGTTATCAATCATAATTGAATATATAAGATTTTTGGTTTTTTCAATGTTTGGTGAAAAATTAGTAAATGATTTTAAAGTAAAAATTTTTCACAAATATTTAAGTCTTCATTTAAGTTTTTTTGATTTACCTTCAAATTCTCCTGGAGAATTAGTTTCACAAGTTAATTTAAAAACTTCTGCAATAAATGGTGTGGTTTTATCTTTGTTTAGTATGATTATTGAATGTATTGGAAATTTTTCTTTCTCAACAATTTTAGGTTTAATTTATGACTATAAAATTACTTTAATTAATCTATCTTTTATTCCTTTTGTAATATTATTGAATTATTATTCTGCTGTTTTAACAGAAGAAGATGAAAATTTGAAATTAAATAATAAATATGGTGATGTTATTAGTGAAAATTTAAGTGCAGTTTTAACAATTTTTTCTTTTAATGCACAAGAAAATTCCATTAATCATTGTAAAAATGAAGTTTATAAAGGAAGTGAAAATTATTTTAAATTTTCTTCTTTAAGTGGCTTATTTTATGGATTGACAATATTAATTGCTTTTTTAGATTATACTGCAATTTATTATTCTTCTGGAAAATTTTTATTAAATCAATCAACTACTATTTCAAAAATAATTAAATGTTATGGAATAATTTCTTCAGCAACTTTCTTTATTGGAATGTGTGTTAAAAATTTAAAAAATATTTCTTTAATGAAAAAAGCTATTAGTGAATTAATTGTTCAAACTCAAATAAAAAGTGAAATAGATCCTTTTGATGAATCAAATGAATTAATTTCAAAAAATGAAAATGAATTTACAGGAAAAATTGAATTTAAAAATGTTAATTTTTCTTATCCAACAAATAAAAAGCAAATGATATTAAAAAATTTTTCATTTAAAATAAATCCAGGTGAAAAAATAGGATTTATGGGAAAAAGTGGTTCTGGTAAAAGTTCAATTATTCAATTAATAGAAAGATTCTATGATTGTGATCAAGGAGAAATATTAATAGATGATATTAATATAAAAAAATATAATATAATAAATTTAAGAAAAATAATAAGTATTGTTCAACAAGAACCAGTTTTATTTTCTCAATTAAATATAAGAGAAAATATTAAATATGGTAAACTTGATAGTGAAGAAAATAAAATAGAATATTATGGTGAGATAGTCAATATTATTCATAAAATTAATGAAAATTCAAGTAATGAACTTTCTGGTGGTGAAAAACAAAGAGTTGCTATTGCTAGAGCTTTAATTAAAAATGCTAAAATATTAATTTTGGATGAAGCTACTTCTGCTTTAGATAATAAAAGTGAAAATGATATTCAAAATATGCTTGATACTATTATTGAACAAGAAAAAATAACTGTTATTGTCATTGCTCATAGATTAAAAGCTATTCAAAAATGTGATAAAATTTATAAAATACAAAATGGAGAAATTATTGATTCTGGAACATTAGAAGAAATTATGAATAAAGAAAATGAGTAATATTTTTTCAATTGTAATATATTATAAATAATATATAATTTAATTGTTGTGAATAAATTAATTATAAATTGTATTTAAAAATATATGATATAAATATTTAATGAGTCAATGGACTTTTTTATATTAGTATTAATTAAATTGATATTTGGAAATAATAATTACAATAAATGAATTAATTATATATTCAAAGATAATAATATAAAAAATTTTATAAATAAGATTATTTAAAAAAAAGATTTAAAATCTAATCATACAATTTTTTATTTTCTTTTATTAATTTCATCAAATTCAGTTTTTAATTTTAAAAACTCATTTTGAAGTATTTTATTGTTTTTATCTTTCTCTATATTTAAATTTGATAATTCTTTAATTTGTTCTTTCAAATATTTTTCTTTATTTTTATATTCATTATTGAGCTCTTTTAATTTATTCTCATAAAGTTTGATAATATTTTTAGATTTAATATTATTTTCTTTTGAATTTAATATATTTATTTTTTTATTTAATTGTTCTATTGTTTTCTTATTAGATTTATTTTCTTGAATTAATTCACCTAAATTATCTGAAATTTGAATCATTTGTTTTATTAATTGATTATTTTCTTTTTTTAAATTTAAATAATGTTTTTCAGATTTTGATCTACCAAATAAAGAATTTTCAGTTCCATTATATGAATTAATATAATTTGATAAATTTACTTTTTCAACAATCAATTCAGAAATTTGATTATCTTTAATATTTATTTCATCAGTTAAATTATTTATTGTTAAATCTTTGATTTTAATATTTTTTTGTAACTCTTTTAATTGTTCAGTAATTTCATTTACTTTTTCTTTATTATCTTCATTATTTTGATTTAAATTCTTTTCGTTATCTTTTTTATCATCTTCAATGATGTTTAAATTTTTATTATTTATTTTTTCTAGTTTTTCTTCTAAATTTGAAACTTTGTTTTCTAATTCTTCTTTAATTTTAATTAATAAATTATTTTCTTTTAATATTTCAGTTCGTGAATTTTCTAATTCTTTATTATTTAAAGAAAGTTCTGTATTTCTTTTAGATAATTCATTTAATTGTATTTTATTTTCTTCTATAATATCTAAATATAATATATCCTCTGAATTATTTTTTTCTGAGTGGTTATTAATAATAATACTATTTTCGTCTTTTTCCTTTTCATATGTTCTTAATTCTTTTTCTTCAATTTCATTTTTTATATTTTTAATATTTTCAAGATGATTCTTAATTTCTTGTTTTATTTTCGATATTTTTTCTATATATAAATTATTTGATATTTTCATATTTGAACTTAATTTTGTAATTTTAAATTCTAAATTATTTATTGGACTACTATTATCTATTTTTTTTTGAGTTTTATAAATATTATATAAATCATTATTTGCATTATTTTTATGTTTAATGTCATTTTTAAATTTATCTTTATTTATTTGTTTTTTATTTAAATCTTTTTTATTTTTATTTATTTGATTTTTTGGATTTAGAATAACTGAATTTTGATTTTGACAACTTTCTTGTTTTAATTTGTTTTCTTCTATTAATTTAGAAACAAAAAATAGATTGGTTTTATTTTGATTATTCCTTTCTGATAATTGTAATTTATTTGAAACATTATTCTTTTTATTAATATAATTATTATTTAATTTTTTTTCTTTATTGATTCTTTTATTTTCAAAATTATTTGTTTTTTCTTCTATAATAGCACAATATTTTTTTTCCTTTTTCTTTTTTGGTTTTAAATTCTTTTTATCGCCACAAATATTATTATTTTTTTCAGAACTTACACTACTATTCATAAATGATGAATTAATATTGTTTTGAGAAGAAGAATGAAAAATGTTACCTGAAGATCTAATATTTTTATTATGAAATTTTTTAAAATTAACTTTTTTATATAATGGACTTGGAGAATATCTTATATAATTATTTAATGAATCTTTTTGAATTTTATTTTTTCTTACAATTTTTAATTTTTTTATTGTTTCTTTTGCTTTAGAAATAAATGATTTCATATCTAATTCAATTTTTACTAATATTTCAATCAATGAAGTTTCATTTTGATAAATTATTTTCCATTCATTTATTTCGTTTTTAATTAATTTATAATTTTCTTTTATTTCTTTGATCAATGAATTTATTAAAATTATCATTTCTTCATCTATATTTTTTTGGGAAAGTTCCAATGAAGATAATTTTAATGTACTATTCATTTATTTTTTATAATCATGATAATCCTATAATCAAATTAATTATCGTTTATTTAAAAAAATAAAATAAACAAAAATATATTTAATCAGAAAATCTATAGTTTGTCTTCACTAATTTAAACTATTTAAATAAAAAAATATTTAAAAATGGAAGAAATATTTTCTTTATATGATAAATCTCAAGACCCAGATTTTATTGGTCAAAAAGAAGTTGCTAAAGAAATATTAGAAAAATCTATAAATGTTCCTCCAATGGAATATGACCAAGAAAAACAAACAAAATATTATTCAATTATGAGATGGACAGTAAATACTTTAGGTTTAACATATTTTGAAGAAGGAGATATGAAATTATATTTTGAATTAATTAGAGAAATTAAAGAGATAAAAAATACAAATAATACATTTTTAATAAAATTAACAGATAAATTAATAGGAAAATTAAAAAAAAAAAAAGAACTTCTTCCAGAAGTAGAAAAATTATGTAATGAAATAATTCAATTTTGTATAGACACAAATAATATATCAATGAAAAATAGAATAGAAACTCGTTTAGCAGAAATATATTATATAAATTCAAATTATACAAAAGCATTAGATTTATGTAATAAAATAATATTTGATTTAAAAAGATATGAAGATAATTTAGGTTTAATTCAATTACTTTTATTAGAAAGTAAAATTCATTATGCAACAAAAGGTATCAGTAAAGCAAAAGCAGCATTAACAAGTGTAAAAACTTTAGTAACTAAAGTATATATTGAACCTAAATTACAAGCAAATATTGATATGCATGCTGGAATTTTAGCTGCTCATGAAAAAGACTTTAATTTAGCTTATTCTTATTTTTTTGAAAGTTTTGATGTTTATAATATTCCTACTCAAAAAAAAAAAAATAAAGCTATGAAAGCTTTTCAATATATGATTCTAAGTAAAATTGTAGGAGGACATATTGAAGAAGTTAATAATATTGTTTTAAGTAAACAAGGAAGAGATTATTATGGAAAAGAAGTTGAAGCTTTAAGATCAGTTGAAATTGCTGTTAAGGAAAAAAGTATTAAATTACTTAAAGAAAATATTGAAAAAAATAATCAATATTTTAATGATAATGTTATTGAATTTCATTTAAGTAATTTAAATAATGAATTATTGGAAAAAAATTTAATCAAAATTATTAAACCTTATTCTGTTGTTGAAATTGATTTTGTAAGTAAAAGTATTGGATTACCTTATTTAGATGTTCTTAATAAATTAAGACAAATGATTTTAGATAAAAAAATTAATGGTATTCTTGATCAAGGAAAAGGAAGTTTAATTTTATATGATTCTTTACCTTCAAATCCATATTTAGATAAAAGTCTTGAGACATTTAAAAATTTAGAAAAAGTTGTTGAAGCACTCGATAAGAAAGTTAGAGCAACAAATATATAAAAAAGAAAAATATAATTATTTAAAAAATAATAACCAATAATTATTTTATTATGTTATTATTTATTTATTTTACTATTTGATTTTTTTTATTATTTTTCTAGCAACCCTATGTCTAATAAAATTAAAAAGATAATATTAAATACAGATTTTATTATTGGAAGTTATGTAAACACAATTACTTCCAATAATGCGAATAATGGTAATTTATCTAGTAATAGAAATAACAGAATTTGCTCTACAGATATTAATAATACTGCTTCAAAATTAAGTTATTTAGATTACACTTTTTTATCTCATAAAAATGCTCTTTCTTTAAATTCTTCTCTTTGTTTTAATAGTAAAAGGACTGAAGACTATTTATTTGATTTAAATAAAACTTTAGAATTAAATTTAGAACTTTTAACTCAAATATTTAATTCAAAATTTAAAAACGATGAATTAAACCAAATGTTTCAAAATATGAAAAAGAAAATTAAAGAAAAAAAAATGAAAAAGAAAGAGGTAATTGATTTAGGATCAAAAGTATTAATTGATAAACAAATAGCTGAAGAAAAAAAAAGAAAAATTGAAGAAAATAATGAATATTATCAGGAAAAAATAATTGAAAGTGAAACAAATTCTTCAAATAAAAATGAATATATTAAAATAGTAGAAAAAAAATTATATGAAGTAGAAATTTATATTCAAAAAAATACAAAGAATTTAAATCATACAAAATATGATAAATATAAAAATTGGAAGTTGAGAAATTTCCTAGATGAAAATATATCAGAAATAAGAAGGAAAGGATTTTTAATTAAAGAAAAAGCTCAACTTCAGGAAATGATAAATGAAACAAGAAAAGAAAATGAAGATATTATTAATGAATATAAAAGAGATGATGAAGCTATTTCTCAAATAAGAAATAAAAATGAAAAAAAAATTAAAGAATGTATGAATAAATATAAAAAAGAAATATATATAATTGGAAATAGAATGAAAATGTTAAAATCTCATTTAAAAGAGTTAACAAATAAATATAAATATCTTTCTACTATCAATGAAAATCGAAAATTAGAATCAAAGAAGTCTAAAGAAGAAATTAATTTAAATATTAATAATAGTATAAGTCAAGAAACAAATATAAATAATAATAATATTTCAGTAAATAAAGATACAAGTACATTACCTCATGATATGACAAGAAAATTAAATAATTTTATGGATTTTTCATTGATTTTAAATAAAAAAGAAGAAAGTAAAATAGATGAATTGATGAAAACTGGAATAGGAGGAAATCCTTTTGCTAATTTATCAAATACAAACATATGGGATATAAGTGTTATAAATAAGAATTAAGGAAAAAAAAATTTAAATATTTAGAACAATTAATGTTTATACCTAATTTTTAACTTTTTCATTTTTGAAAAAAAATAATAAATAAATCTTAAAAATTAGTAAAAAAACTTAATATTATATTTATAAAATAAAATTAAAAAAATGGATTCATCATTAGAAAATGAAATAATACAATCAAAAAGACATAAAAGTGTATTAAATCCGACAATGCAAGAAATTCAAATTTTAGAATCAGATATAATATCAAATTATCATAGTAATGAAAATACTCCATCAAAAAAGAAAATAAAATTAAGAAGTAATTCACTATTTGCATATCAAGAATTCGATAAATATACATCTTTATTTGGAAAAAATATACAAGTTACTTCATCTTCAAATAATTCTTCTTTTATAAATAATTCTGAAGAAGATGATGAATTTTCAGATAATTTTCAAACTCAAACTCAAGGAAAAAAAAAATCTGAAGGTAATATTTTTTATCCTCCTAATAATTTTATTGGATTTAATGTTTTTAATTCAAATCAAAATATTAATGAAAATAATATAAATAATAAAATTAAGGGAAATAGATATTCATATAATGTTGCTCAACAAATATATGATTTAAGAAGGAATTCTTTAGGTTTATTACCTAATTTTTTATATTATAATTATTCCTTTCAAAATCCTTATCAAGGGATTTCCTCTTATTTAAATAATAATATAAATAATAATAATCAATTTAACATTAATAAAAATATAAATGTTTCTTTAAAAAGAAATTCTTGTTCTTTTCAACAACCATGGACTAATAATCAAGATTATTATTCAATTTTTAATAAATTACAAGATCAAGTTGGTTGCAGACAATTACAAGAAAAATTAGAAGAAAAAAAAAATGATAATAATTTCATTCAACAATTTTATAAATGTATTGAAAATAATTTAACAAATGTAATTAATCATCAATTTGGAAATTATGTTGTTCAAAAATTATTTGACATTTTTTTAGCTAAAAATAATAAGAAAATGATAACTAATTTTTTTTCTCAAATTAAGCATGATTTAATTATTATTTCTCTTCATACTTATGGAACAAGGGTTTTTCAAAAAATTTTAGAAAAGTTAGAAAAAGGAAAATATTTAGAAATAGAAACTGAAGAACTAAATAATATTTTTAAAAGATTAATAGAACAACATATTTGTGATTTATGTCCTGATATAAATGGAAATCATGTTTTTCAAAAAATAGTAAAAATTTATCCTAAAGAAAAAAATGATTTTATTTTTAATAAATTATGTGAAAATGCTTCTCAAATTGCAAAATTAAAACAAGGAGCTATAATATTTGAAAATTGCTTTTTAATAGCAACAAAAGAACAAAAAAATAAAGTTGTTTACCAAATAATTAATGATATGCCAAATTTGATTAATGATGAATATGGAAATTATACTATTCAATTATTAGTAAGTTTTCATAATGAAGAATATAATAAAATTATTTTTGATTATTTTAAGAAAAATTTAGTTTTTCTTTCCAAACAAAAATTTTCATCAAATGTTATTGATAGAGCAATAATTCAAGATAATTTACATTCTTTTTCTTTAATAAATTATATGATTGAAAAAAAATTAATTAAAGATTTAATTGTTGATCAATATGGTAATTATGTTGTTCAAAAAGCTTTAAGTATAAGTAATGGAAAAACTTTCATTAATTTGATTGAACAAATAAAACCTATGATTGAAAGATTGAAATCTTCAAGTATTGGAAGAAAAATTTTTGACCATTTGTGCCATAAATATGGTAATTTTATTAATAAACATAACGTACAAATTGAAAATTAAATATGATGAAAAGTAATATGATAATGTTCCTGTAAATTAGAAATTTTAGAACATTATTTTTTATTATTTGTAACTCTTTTCTTAATGAATTTATGTGGATTTTTTTTCTAAATATTTATTATATAAAATAAAAAAATTTTCATTATTTTAAATAAAAATATAGAATGAGTCAAGTAATAATAAATTATTAAATTGTAAATAAATTTTTTATAGTTTTTAAAAAAACTAATTTTAATATTTAATATTATTTATTGATTATTATTCTCAATTAAATTTGAGTCAAAGAAGATAAAATATTTTTGTTGTTGTTTTTCTTGATTTGAAGGTTGAATATTTACATTATTTAAAACTTGACATTATGAGCTTCAGGATTTTGATTTAAAACTTGTTCCATTGAAGAAACTATACTAGGAGGAGAAACATTAAATAGATTATTATTATTTTCAAATATAGGATATGGATTATTTTGTTGATGATTATTCAAATTTTGAATATTTGTATTACTTTCATTATTGTTTATTATAATAAGCTTGTCTTTTTTCTAATATTTGCTGATTGGAAAATGGGTGGGGTTGACTTATTGTTTGAGGTTGGTGATAATTAGATTGTTGATACATTGGTTGCCGCTGAATAGATTGTTGATAATTAGATTGTTGTTTTTTGATAATTAAGTTGTTGTGTTGGTTGTTGATAATTAGGTTGTTGCTTTATTGGTTGTTGATATATTGATTCTTGTTGAGAAATAGGATGATAACCAAATGGATTATAAGTAATTTCTTAAACAACTTGGGGTTATTGTAAATAAATTACAGATGGATCATTTGGTTCAATATAAGTAGTTTTCCCAAAATTTCAGATTCAATATTTCTTTGTATTTGTTGAGCAATTCCTCTGTTCCGATTTGCTCTCATTGTTTAAACCATTTTCAAATAAGAAGGAGCGAAAGTTACATAAACACCAGACATAAACCAAATTTTAAAATTATCATTTCCAGGAAAATTAATTAAAGGTTTATAAATGCCTTAAATATAATTAAAAAATAGGTTGTTACAACTAATGAAGATCGAACGATTTAAAAGCAGAATTTTTATTGTTTAAACATATTATTCTTGCTTTTGTTAATATCATCTATTTTATTATTTATATTTTATTTATGTTATTATTCTTATGACTCCTTTATCTGTATATTTACTTGCATTTCTTCCATTAAATTCAAATTTTACATTATTTCTTTTCATTGCAAAAATTTCTCCTTCTACTCTACATGGTTCTCCCATTAAATTTAATGGAGGATGTAATGCCATTTAAATAATATTTTCCTATTCATTAATTTTTATTCTTTTTTTTCATATATGTTACTTTTTTCTATATGAAATTATTGAATATATTAATAAATTAATATAAATGGGATTAATTAATGAAAAAGAAGATCCAACAATAATTTTAGATTTATTAAAAAAAAATCAGGACTTAATTCATAATAATGATACAAATGAATTTTCTTTTCACTTAATTCATAAAATTATAAATCATTATAAACGTTTAAAAAATCTGATTAAAAATGAAAACAATAATACATCAAAAGGAAATAATAACTATATACCTAGTAATTTTTCAAAGAGTGCTAAAAAAATAGATAAAACAGAAATAAATCATCAATTAGAAAGAATAAAAAAATGGATAAATATGGCAAAAACAAAAGATAATTTACAAAGAACAATAAATGAAAAATTTACGACACCTCAAAATGATAATTTAATAAAAAAAAAGAGTACAAATAATATAAATAAAATAATTGAAAATGATGAAAAAGAAAAACCAGAGAATAATTTATGTAATAATACTATAAATAAGGAAGAAATAAATATAAATATATATGATTATACAGATAGTAAAATTGAAAGAGGGATAAAAAATTTTTGTGTAAAGAATCATGAAAAATTTTTAGAAAGAGTAATGAAAGGACCACCAGAATGTTTTAGATTAACATCATGGTTAATTTTGAATAAAATTCCTTTAAATAGAAACAAAGAAATATTTGATTTTTATTTTAATCAAGAATTAAATGAAGATATTAAATTAAGTATTATAAAAGATATTCATAGGTCTTTTCCAACAAATTCTGAAAATTCTGAAAAATTAAATCCAAAAGAAGAACATTTATATAATGTTTTAAAAGCTTTTTCAAATATTGATAAAGATATAGGTTATTGTCAAGGAATAAATTTAATTGTTGCATTTTTATTAACAATAAGTGATTTTAATGAAAGTGATACTTTTTATTTATTAATTTCTCTTTTTTCTTCAACTTTTATTGAAAGAGGAATAAAAAAAAATTTTAACTTTTCAATTAGAGGAATGTATAATGATGGATTTCCTCTTTTATTATTTATGAAATATATTTTCGATAAAGAATTTTCAAAATTATTACCTGATTTAAAAAAAAAATTTGATGATTTTTCTATAACTTATGATATTTGGATTGGAAAATGGTTTCAAACTTTATTTACTATTGTTTTACCAATTGAATGGTGTAAAAGATTATTTGATTGTATTTTTGTAAATGGTATTTTTTTTCAAATTCAATTTGGTTTAGCTTTATCAATTTTATTGGAAAAATTTTTAATGAAATTTGAAGATGAAACAAAAACTTTAAATTATTTAAATCAATTAAGAGAAACTCCATTTACTGATAATAAATTTTCAGGTAAATTTACAATTAAAGAATTATTAAATAAAAGTGAAAAAATAAAAATTGATATTAATGAATATTATATTAAATATACTGAGAAAAATAATTCTTTCATTGAAGAAATAGAAAAAAATAATATTGAATATGAAATTAATGGAATTAATGAAATAGAAAGTGATTTTGATTTTATTGAATATGAAAGTGAGGAAAAAATAATTTTTGAAAATGAAGATATACAAAATATAAAATCAATAACAATATCAGATTTTACTTTATTAGAAGAAAATAAACCAAATCAAAATTTCATTAAAAGATATTCAAAAGAAAGTTTGACTGAAAATTTTGATGATGATGTCGATGAAAATGTAACAGTTGGAGATATAGAAGACTCAAATATTATAAAAGAATTTCCCGAAGATAAAAATTCTAATGATTCTTTTAATATTGAAACTATTAATTTATTCAATAAAGATAATAATGATGAGAATTATAAATCATTTAAAAGTGTGGGTTTTGATAATTATTCTCCTAAAATAAATGGAAATAATTATAGACCTTCTTTTTATAAAATGAAATCTGTTATTCCAAGAACAAAAAAAGATTTAGATAATTTTGAAAAAAAATAATTTATTTTATTTATTTTCTATCTTAGGCTTTATTTTATTTTTGTAAATATATTTTTTATGTTTTTGCATATGTAATTAATATTAATAAAAAACAAATTACATATTTAAAAAATATTTGATTTAAATTAATTGTATTTTTTATTAATAAACAATTAATATTTTAATTCTTCTTCAATTTCTTTATAACACATATTTTCTTTCCATTCATTAATTTTTTTACAAGTATCTCCAGAAGAATAATTAAAAGCAATTTCTTTTGGATCACTAATATTATTATTACAAGCATCAATGGCAATTTTATTTAATAATTTAATTTTATCAGTATTTAAACTTCCTGAAAGTCCTGAAATAGTTGAACTTATTTCATTCAATACATCCATCATAAAAGATAAGACATCTATACCTTTTGTTATATGTTTTATTTGGGTTATATGTTTTATTGAATTTATTTTTTTAGAAATATTTTTTATTTGAATAATTTGGGAATTAAATAATTCTTTACATCTTTCTAATGAAGATAAAAAATCATAAATTGATGATTTCCCATTTTGTAAAGTTGTATCTTTATCAAAATTAAAACCATATTTTTCTTTTAAAAAATCATTTTCTGAATCATTTAAATTTATAAAAGGAGGTTTGATTGAAAAAGTAAATAATTTAGTGATTTTAAAATCTTCAATATTAAATTCAACTTTTTTCTTTTTTGCTGATAAATGTAATTTAACTAAGAAAAAAATTACATATGTTATTATAGCTCTTTCAGTGGTTGGTCTTCTAAAAACACAAGCTCCTGTGTTTATTAACATTGTTTCAAATTTATTAGCAATTTCACTTCTTTCTTCTTCACTTTTTTGTAATAAAATTATATACTCATTTAATATCTGTTTAACTTCTTCACTTTCATTTTCATCTATTTCAATTTGAGTATCAATTGGTTTAAAAATCTTATGTCCTATATATGTTGTATTATTTGTAAAACAACATTTATATACACATGCTACTGAAGATATTGTTGTACCCATTATTAAATTTTAATGTTTTAAAATCACTATTTTTAAAAAAAAATATTTAAAATATTATTACTCATTATTATTTAAAAAATAATAAAAATACATTTATTAATTACACTTTACTTTGTTATTTAATTCATAATAAAAAATAAATAAATAAATTTAATTGAATATACCTCTTAAGTATTTTCTTTCAAAAATTTTCTTAATAATTTTATTGGAGAAGGAATTGATAAATTTCTTCTACCACCGTTACGTCTTTCAGTTAATAAATTATAATTGTTTTCTTTTTTATTTGATTTAAAATTATTATTTGTAACTTGTTCAAATAAATTTATAATTCGATTATTTTTAGAATTATTATTTTTTAAAGTACTCGAATTTCTGGAAATACCAAAATTTGAATTTATTTTTTCCTTTTTAATAAAAGGAAGTAAAGTAGAATTTGAAGAATTGGTATTTATATTTTTTTCAAGAGAATATATTTTTTTTAAACTATGATATGTACTTGATAAAACAAGTTTTTTATTTTTTTTTTTTTGTCGCATTAAAATATTAAAATAATCTTCATTATTATGAGGAATCTCTTTCCTAATATTATTTACTTCCCTCATATTTATTAAGTTTTCTTTGCTTAATCTTTTCATAACTCTATTCACAAATCCATCATAATTTTTATCAATATCAGTTAATTTACTAGTTAATGTTGATTCATATATATTTTTTTCAGTTTTATTTTCTTTTATTTCATTATTTATATTTTTTCCAAAATCATTTGATAATATAATTCTTTTTGTTCTTTTTCTAAATTTATATCTATTTATTTTTTCCAAATTTCTTTTTGCTAATTGTAATATATTAATTGCTACATATTCTCCTTTATTACTTTTTGGCATTTTATCTTTTAAAAAATCCAAAGTACGATATTTAATTGGGTATTGTTCATTTTCTTCAATAATACTTTCATGAAGTTTTTCTCTTCCTTCTTTTTCATCATTCATTTAATTTAAATATTATTAATTAAACCATAATTATAAAAGTAAAATATTAAAAAGAAAAAAGAAAAAAAAAAAAAAATAATTAATGATTAAAAAATTAAAGAAAAGAATTTACATTCATAAAATTTGACAAAAGATTTAAATTCTTTATTCACAAATTTTTTATTATTAAAATGTCATTAATAAGGATAATTGTAAATTATATTAATCAATAAAGATTGTTTTAGTTAGATATTTTTATTATTTTATTTTTTTAGATAAATATTGAGAATTTCTGTTATTGATAATATAAAACATCTTTATTTTGTTTTTTTTAAGAAAAAAATTTAAAATAATTTTAATTATTAATATTTATTCTTTAATTTAATGTCTCTTTATGAAAATATTATTTTAATTTCAGAGCTTCCTCATAATTGTAATGAAAGTCAAATAAAAGATTTTATTTTATCTTATGGTAAATTTTGTATTGATAATATAAATTTAAAAATAAGAAAAGGGAAAAAGCCAATAGCATTTATAAAATTTAAATATTTAAACGAATCAGATAAAGCAATAAAATTATTAAATAATCAAAATTTCAATAATTCCAAAATAAAAGTAAAACAATATATTCCAATTGAAGAAAGAATAAATCCTACAAATTTATTTATAGGAAATTTACCTAATGATATGAATGAAGAAGAATTATTTGAAATTTTTTCAAAATTTGGGAAAATTTCAATGTTAACAATAAAAAAATTACCCAATAATAATTCCCAATATGGAAAAATTAATTTTGAAAATAAAGAAGATGCAAATAAAGCAATTAATAAAATGGATAACTATTATATAAGAGGTAATAATTTAAAAGTAACTTATTTTATATCTGAAGAAAAAACAGATATTGAAGATATTAATTGTGAAGATGAATCTGTTCCTATGCTAATTATAAATAATCTTCCAAAATCTTTAGATAATTTAGATTTATTAAAAAATATTTTTGAAGTTTATGGAAAAATAAAAAAATGTGGAATTTTAAATGAAAATAATAATAAATTTGGAGTAATAATTTATTCTAAATATGAGGAAGCAGAAAATGCAAAAAAAGGAATGAAAGAAAAATTCAATATAAATCTTATTCCCAAAGATAAAAATATAATTGATAAAATTGACAATTGTGAAAAAGAAAAAAAAGATAATATATTTGAAAATTATAGATATGATAATATTTATAAAAATAATAATAAAACGAGTTCTTCAAGTAGTATAGCAACTTCAATAAATCAAAGTTTTATTTTTGTAAAAAAAGAATGTAATAATTTAATGATTAAAAATATTCCTAAAGATATTAAAGAAAGTGATTTAAAAAATTTTTTTTCTCAATTTGGAGAAATTAAAAAAGTTAAAATATTAACACATGCAAAACTCACAAATGTTTGTAATGAAAAAGGAGAAATAATAAATAAAAAGTTTGTTTTTGAAAGTTTAGGAAAAGCTTTAATTACATTTAAAAAAATTTCATCTGCAAAATTTGCGAAAGAATCAACTAATGAAAAAGAATTTTTAATAGGAAATAATTTAATTAAATGTGATATAGATTATGTAGAAAAAAAAGTTGACACAAGAAAATATCATAATTTAATTTTAACTCAAATTTCTCAACCTGTTTCTTTAAATTATTCAAATAAAACTTTAACTGAATTATCAAATGGAAATAATAATTTTGATAATGAAATAAATCATAAAAATGAACGTTATTATCATAATAATCATAATGTTAAAAAAATAACAGTTGAAGAAGAAAATTTATTAGAAATCGTTAAAAATCAATTAAAAATTGAAAATCCTGATGAAAGAACTGAAGCTCTTGGAGAAACTATATATTATTTTTTAATAAAATTTATTCCTGAATATAAATTAAATATTACAAAAGGAAAATGTGATGATGATTTTTTATGTTCAAAATTAACAGGAATTTTAATTAAAACTAAACAAGAAAATTTAATCCAAATTTTTAGTAAAACTACAAGATTATATAATGCTCTTAAAGAAGTTTTACTTAATTTAATGAGAAATAATAAATTATATGAATAAAAAAATACAATTCGATTTAAGAATTGAGAATACTTTTAACTTTTTTAATAAATTTATTTTTCTATATTTATATATTTTTTCAAAAAAATCTCTTGAAAAATAAATAAATATATTATAAATATAATCAGAAATTATTTATTAATTTAAAATTCCAAATAATTAATAATATATAATAATATGAGCCTAAAAACTTTAACTTTTAAACCCTTCTTTTTTATTATAATAAATCCACAAAAAGTAAAATATAAAAAATATATTATACAAAAATTACTTTGAAAAAAATACAATTTTACATATATCATTCCATTTCACTTTTTATTTTTTCTTCAAATAAATTAATAAATTGTTTATATATATTACTTTCTCTTATCTTTTCCTCATTAATTTCTTTTTCATCATATTTTTTAATGATAATTTCATTTTCCATTTTAACAATATTTTCATTTTTCCAATTATCAATAACAATAACTAATCCATTATCTAATTTATCATTAATCCAATTTCCAATAACAACAACATTATTCTCTTTATAATAACATCCTCCAATTCCATTTTTTTTATCATTTTTAAAATATCCAATATATTTTTTATTTTCTTCATTTAAAATACCAAATCCCTCAATAGAATTATTTATCCATTGTCCATTATAATATTTTCCTTCACTCCATTTAAATATCCCATTTCCATTTAATAAATCTTCATTAAAATCACCATAATATTCAGAACCATTTGATAATGTTAATTTTCCTTTTCCATTTTTTTTTCCTTTTAAAAAATTACCAATATATGTTGTGATTCCATTTTCATTTTCTATTATTTCTTTTCCTTCACCATTAATATTATCATCAAACCAATCTCCATCATATATTTTCTTTTCAATAATATTTTCATTATTAAAACTAATTTGTTTAGAATAAGAATTAAATTTAGTGTTATTATTATTAAATTTCTTATATATTTCTATTTTTCCTTTACCATGTTTTTTTCCGTTAAGAAAATTACCTTTATATATTGAATTATCTTTAACTAAAATTCCAGTTCCATTAAATAAGTCATCTTTAAAATTTCCTTCATAATAAGAACCATCTGGAAAAATTAATTTTCCTTTACCTTGTTTTTTTCCATCTATAATATCTCCTATAAATTGTGTTTGATTAGGAATTTCATATTTTGAAGAATGATGATTTATTGAAGATAAATTCCATGAATTTGAGGAATGTCTTGTATCTGATAAAGGAATTAAAAATGAATGTACTATTGTATTACTATTATTATTATTATTTATTATTGTTTTATTTATTGTTGATTTTTCTTTTTTAATATCATTTAATGCTTTTTCATTTTTATTTTTTAATACTTCTTCATTCTCTTCATTACATGAAGAACAAAAATCTGATTGATTACCCATTAATTTATTATTTTTTCAATTAAATTCATGAATAAATTTAATTTAATAACTACATAAAAAATAATCATATATTATATTTAATAATATTACAAAAGAAAAGAAATTAAAAAATTATGAAATATATAATTAATTCTTTCATAATTTATTTATAAACCTTCAATTTTTAAATATTTATTATCTGCTTTTTCTAATTGTTGTGCAATATTAATTAATAATTCATATCTTTCATCATTTTCACAATGATAGCATACAGAAATTAAATTATCTTGAAAAAAAGATAATTTTCCAAAATTTTTATGAACACCTTTAATTTTCCCTTTTGAATGCCAAATTAAAGAATATAAATAATTTAAAAAGGGTAAATCTATTTTATCCATTTCTTCTTTTGTAATTGTACCATTGTTTAAAAGATTATTAGATATATTGTAAAATTCTTCTATATTTTTATTAGGTTTTTTATCTTTTGAAGTTATTGCTTTTGTTTTTTTCTCAAATTCATCAACTGAAATTCCTAAAAATGAACAAACAAATTCTTTTGAGGCTGGCCAAATATTATTTATATATTCCACTCTACTTTTTTCTTTAATAGAATCAAAAAAATTAAAATATTGTAAATAGTTTTCATAAGATGAAAAAATCTCATTTGTCGTTGACAAATGAAAATTTATGAATTTTTTAATTATTTCAATAATATAATAATTATTAATTGAATAATAAATGATATCTTCTGCATAATTTTGTATTTGTAAATAGTCATCATTAAATAGTTTTGATATAAAGTTTAAAAAATAATTATAATAAAACTCACTTACATTATTTATATCAATTTTATGAGATTTCAAATCTTCATCTCCATTGTCACCAAAATCATAAATATTATCAAAAGCTTTAATCATAAAATCTTTAATAATTGTATTATTATTCAAAATATTATTCTTTAAATTTTCCTGAGTTTTAGTAATTATTTCAAATAAAAAATATTCCAAAATATTTTTAAAATTATCGTTGTAAATCATTTTACTCAAATAAATATTTTGTAAAATATTTTCAGTACTTTTAGCATTCATAAAACTTAAATTCATTTCCATAAATAATTTGGAATTAAAAGCATTAGGCATAATAACATATTCACAGCAACAACCTACAGTAATTTTTCCTCTACTTACTCCAAAAAGAACAATATAAAAATGAATTAATTGACAATTTAAATTAATTAAAAAAGAAAGATTATTTGGTGAAATTGCAGCTAAATTTTCTTTTGTTCTATGTAATATAATTTCTCTTTCATTTTCTTTATTATTTAATTCATTTTTTGGATTTACTATTATTCTATCTTTTTCTTCTGTTTCATTTATTACATTAAAATCATTATTATTCTTAAATAAACTTGCATAAACTGAAACTTGATAATCTGCTTTTAATTTTCCAGATAAATTTCTAAATATAAAAGGATGAGGAACTACATTTAATCTTACTTCATTACATTCAATTGTTCTTTGATTTATTTTATTATATATTGGAGATGCATCTAATGTTATATGATAATATTGAAAAGAAATTTTAGAATATCTATTTAATACATTTGAAATTTTTGATTCTATTGGTTGTGGAAAATTTTTTGGAACATTATTATTACAAAAACAAATTATAGGATTCATAAAAATATATTCTGTGTCATATATTCCAATATAAGGTATTGAAATCATTTGAAGAATTTCACATTTTTCAGTATAATTTTTTAAAAGAGTATTTGACACTCGTTGATTATAATTTATTTTTTTTTCCATATTAAAATAAGTGTTTTCTTTGTTAAAATAAAAAAATTAAAAAAATAGAAATTTTATATATATAATTATTATTAAAAATTTCAATTAATTTAATAATAAGTAAAAACTGAAAATTAATATTTATCATTATATATAATACAAATAAATCTAAAAATAATCTTTAATCATAAAAAGAATAAATATATTTTTAATGTCATTTTGTGTTTATTTTATTCTGATTTACTTTTATTAGAACTTTTATCAGAATTTATTTCATTCGAATTACTTTTATTATCACTTATTTTTGATTTAATTCCTTCCAAATTACTTTTATTATCACTTTTTATTTTTTTACTTTCATTTAAATTATTTTTATTATCTTGATTATCATTTGAAAATTTACTAATATCATTTTTATTAGTTTTATTCTGTGAAGATTCAGAAAAATCTTTTTCATTTTTTTTTTTATCATCATTATCCATATTAATTAAACTTATTTTAAAATCATAATTATTAATTGAATTTTTAGTATTTTGCCTGCGGAAAGTTTTTAATATATCATTATTTCCAAAAATAGAACTTCTCCTATTTTTCCTAACAGAAGCTCTTTTAGAGAAATCAAAATTAGATTTAATGGAATAAACACTGGATCTTCTTTTTTGAGAACTTTTTTTTCTTTTTTTTAAATTATTATTTTCTCTGATAATTTTAATTTTATCATAATACATCCTTCTAGCTTTATAAAATTTATATAAATCAATTAATCTCTTTGCACATAGTTTTTTAGCAAGAGCAGAGTTTTCTTCTCTTCTTTCAATATTAATAAAAAAAGGTTTAAGTGTTTTTTTATCATATTCTGCTTCCCACATTTTTCTACTATATTTACAAACTTCACCTCTTCTTAATTTTTTAAAAGAAACATTTTTACCAATAGAAACAGCATATTTACTTACAGAAAAACAAGCATCAATATAATGTATATATAAATCGTCTGCACCATGACCTTCTAAATGTTTATGAATTTTCTTATATTCTTCTTCTTCTTCTTTACTTAAAATATTATTTTGACCTGAGCCTGTGTGATCTTTTTTAAAAATATCATATGCTAAAATACTATATCTATTCATTATTTGCATTACTTCAATATCAGATGTGTAAAATTTTAAATTTTTACTTATGTATATTTTATTCTTTGGAAAAATTTCTGTAAATTGTGAATTTGAAATAAATTGACTTGATGCTCTTGATAAATGGAAATTTGATTGAGAAACGTCAAAATTATTTGATGTATTTAAATGACGAAAAGTTGATAATCCTTCTTCATGATTTGATTCTTGATATTTTATTCTTGGACTTTGTAAATTTGATTCTATATTGCTGTCAAATTCAACATGTAAATTTCTTTTATTTGGATTTAAAAGATTATCATTCACAATTATTCCATTAATATTTTTATTATCAATATTTTTATTATTTTTTGGCTCCCCTATAATTATATTACTCAATTTTCTCAGAAAACCAAAACCAGTTTTACTACTTCTTCTTTTTTTTCTTGCTTCCTTTTCTTCTAATTTTTTCCTTTTGATTTCCTCAATTAATCTTTGAAATTCATGATATTCATCTTTTTCTCTTTTACTTTTAACATTATTTGAAACTAAATGTCTATCATAATTATAACCAATAGGTGGTTGTAATTCTTTCATCATTAAAACAAATTGATAAGGTTTAACAACTTTAGTATTATTGGGATCATATTCTTCCCATAAAGCAACAAATTTTTCCATATATTCTTGTGGTAAAATACCTTCATTTTCAAAAACACTTTCTTCAAATCCTTGAATAACCATAACAACACATAAATTCATAATAAAAACAGGACAAATAATTACAAAAGAAATAAAATAAACATATGAAAAAGCATTTCCACATGAAAATCTTCCTAATTTTGATATTGCTGTATAATTAATATATTGTTCATCCCAACATGTTACATTATATGATACACAATAAAAATCATGTTTATATACATATGATGTTGGGTCTCTACAATCATGATACGCTAATTCATTCATTAATTCATTCCAATCTTCTCCTGTTGTTACTTGAAGTAAAACTAAACATGAGGAAAGGAAATTTCTAAAATTTGCATTTGTATTTATTTTTTTTCTAAAGGGAACTGAAGCAAAAACATTCATTCCTATATTTCCATATATTAAAAAAATAAAACCAGCAAATACAGCTACATTTCCTAATGAAGGTAATTCATATAATAATGTATCTAATAATGCTCTCATTCTACCCTCTTTTGATAATAGTTTTACTATTTCAAATAATCTTAGAAATCTTAAACATAAGGGTACTGAATCAAAAGTGGATTTTAATACATTATCCCAATGAATATAATCTATTGGAATTGTTAAATCTATTAAACCTACAATTATAAAATCAAATATATTCCACTTATAATGAAAATAATCTTTCCCATAAACCCATATTTTTAATATTATTTCAGAAGTAAATAAAAATTCACAGAAATAATCAACAGTTAAAAAAATATATTCACCAACTTTACTTTCATGATGTAATCTAAATATTAAAGCAATAACAGATAAACATATAGTAATAATCATATAAATTTCATATTTTTTAGATTCAAAAAATATATGAATATAATCAACAAGTTTTTTATCTCCTGCAACAACAAATTTTTTTTTTGGATGAAATTTCATAACAATTCTTTGAGCTTGAATCCAATCTTTTTCAGCTTCATTTAATAAAGCAAAATGAAATCTTTTAGCTTTTAAAGTTCTAAATTCTTGGATAATAATAGCAAGTATCATATCTAAAATAAAAGTGTTTCCAATAAACATAACAATAATATAAAATAACCAAACCCATTTAGTTCCAACTTTTTTTCCTGCAACTTCCATTTCTTGTACCCATTCATCTTTTAATATTAATTCAAAAGTTGATTTTAAACCATAAACAAAATTAGCATAATTTTCCCTATTAAAAATCCAATTTCCTCCATTATTAATACATTCTTCTTCTGTTTGAAGTGAATAATCATTATCACATACATATTCTAATTTACCTTTAAATAAATTTATTCCTAATAATGTAAACATAAAAAGATATAAAAAGATAAATAATAATAAATTTATCATTGCTGGAATTGAAGTAATTATAGTTTCCATCATTAAAGATAAATTTTCACTTCTAATTAAAATTCTAATTGGTTTAATTGATCTTAAAGATCTTAAATATCTATATTGAGTGGCAATATTAAAAAAACCTAAAATACCAATAATACAACAAAAACAATCAATTATATTTATTATATTTCTTAAATAAGCATTTTTATCTAAAAAAACACCATCAGAAATAATTTTTAAAGTTAAATTACAAACAAAAATGCAAGTATAACATTGATTCGCTCTTTTAGAAAATTTTGCAAAATTTGATTTTGGATCTAACCAAGGATTATCAAAGCAAATTAAAATAGTATTAGTCACAATTAAAACAAAAACAATATAAGAAACATATCTATTATAAACAAAGTCATGAATTTTTTTTCGAATTCTCCAATTTTTTCCAATAATAAAACAACTGGCTTTACTAACATATCTATAAAATTTTTCCCAAAAAGATTTATGTTCTTCTTCTTCAGAATCTTCATCAAAAGAATATTCAGGAGCTACAGAAAATAATCCATAATATTTACTTCCAGAATTAATAGAATTTAAAGTTTGATTTCTTGAAGCTGCAAAACTTGAAAGTAAACTTTTATTATTTCCTTTATAAGAATTTTTTTGATCATTTGGAATTGAAACAATATCATAATCTGTTGTATTTATTGAAGGCATTTCTTCATCTTGAGGAACAATTTGTAATTTTTTATTTTCTATTGTTAATGGATTTTCTATTTCATTTTCGCTTTCATTTTCTTCTATAACCATATTTTCTGTATATTTTTTGTTATTATTTATTGAATTTTGAAAAGAATTTTCATTTGAATCTATTTCTGAAAATATTTCTGATTCTTCTAAATTATATTCATTTAGATCATAAAAATCTATTTTTTCTAATTCATCTGAATAAAATAATTCTACTTGAACTTTATTTGTATTTTTTATTAATACATCATCAAAATTAAATATTTTCATATTATCTATTTCTTCAAAGTAACCTCCATTTTTTAAAGCATATTCACTCAAATGTCTTTGCATTACATGGATTTTTTTTTTTTCTCTTGTTATAAAATTTATTTGTGTTTTTTTTAGCAATTCAAAAGGACTTTCACTTAAAGAATAATTCGGTTTTATATGTTCTATTCCTTTTAAATAAGATTCGATTTGAATGTCAATTGGTTTTTTTTTAGATATACAATTTATATTTATTGATGTTGAATAATATATCATATCAAGACGGAAATTGTGGATAGAAAAATTTTTTTCAAAATGTCTTTTTGCTAATTCAAATTGTTCTATTAAATAAGAAAGAAACATTTTCATAATAATAATTTGTCCAAATAAAACCATTAAAAAATAATAAATTATAACTTGAACCTTACTATTTTTTTTGCTTCTATAACAATCATAAAATAAATCAGCCCAATGATCTCCAATAAGTATAATTAAAACAGAAACTAAACTATTAATAAAAGAATCGAAATTATAATATTGAGAATCAGCCTGAGCGAAAAATTCTCCATTTTTATATTTTAATGAATCATGAAAGAAAGAATAGCCTAATAAACTGAAAATAAAAAGATAAAGAAAAAAAATAAAAAAAAAATCCATCATTCTGGCAATAGTTCTTTCAATACTATCTAAAATAATAGCAAAATTTTCCCATTTTCTAAATAATTTAAATATTCTAATTATTCTTAAACAAGTTAAAACACTTCCTTCAGTAGCTTCAGAATGATGACTAATAACTCCAGATTCTTTTAAAATAACTTCACCTAAAGCAATCATTACAATTGTAAAATCCCATATATTATATCCATATTTAAAATATTCTTTTGGATTAAAAGCAAATAAAGCTAATATTATTTCTAAAACAAAAAAACCTACTAATATTGAATTAAGTGTTTCATGAAGTCTTTCTTCTTTTTTTGTTATTCCTTTTCTTTCAAAAGCAAATACTATTCCATTTAATATTATACATAAATAAAAAAATTTTTGAACTATTGGTTGTTCATGAATAATATAACAATAATATCCAAAAGTAAATCTCTTATGATAAGGGGTTAATCTTTTAATTTTTTTAAACCATTTAATTTCTTTTAATGAAACAATTAACTTATTATAAAGAGCTTTTGTAGTTCTTTTAATGTCTCGATTAAAATTAATTAATTTATATTTTCTTTTTATTTTATTCATTTCTTGTAAATTAGTCATATTAGCAGAATTAATATTTAAATTAACAGTAATTTGATTGTGACTTCCTTTAGAATAAACACTGGAACCATTACTTGCAGTTTGATTAAAATTTGACATACTTTGATCACCAATTGCCATTTTAATTCTACTTGGTTTTTTTCTTCCTCTTTTTGCTACAGAAATACTTATATTAACATCTTCCCTATCTTTATTAAAATTATATAATAGTAATGCTGTTATCAAATTTAACATAAAATAATGATTAACCACTAAACAAAAAAAAAAAATATCAAAGAAATATAATAATTATATCCATCCATCATCATAAACATTAAATCAACCCAACCTTCAGAAGTAGCAATAAAAACAACAACAAAAAGAGAATTAATTAAATTATTAAAATTTGTCAAACCATAATTATAACTTTTCTTTTTTCCATTTTCATATAAATTAGGGGTTTCATAAGGAAAATCACTAGGAATAAAATATTTTTTTTCATAATAAAAATCCCAAGTACTTAAACAATATTCTTTTCTTCCTCCACAAGTAATTTCTCCTCCACATAAATGACCAGAATATTTAGGATCAATTGGTAATTCTCCATTTATTGGAATTAATGAAGTTCTACATATATAATGAAATCTCTCATCAAAAATTGCAAAACCTAATAAACCAAAGAAAAAAAATACAAAACATAATATTACTATTATATCAACTAAATCATTCAAACAATTTAAAAGTGAATTAATAAATTTTCTTAATGAAGGTAAAGCAGAAATTGTTTTTAAAGGACGAATTAATCTTAAAGCTTGAATTGAATTTAAATTAGTTTTTAAATGAGGAAATAAAAAAAGTATTCCAGATATGACAATAATAAAATCAATCCAATTCCAAGGATCTCTTAAATATGAATAATCATCAAAGAAAAAACCATAAGCAATAATTTTTAATAAACATTCAATTAAAAATAATAAAGTAAAAAGATCATGAATATAATCAGAATAAAGTTCAAATTTATCTATTGTTTCTAATAATAAAAAAATACAATTTAAAACTACAATTATATTCATTGTATGTATAAAAATTCTTGTTGAAATTATTTTTTGAATACAATATCGAAATTTATTATTATGCCCAAAACAAAGAGCTGTGTTTGCAAATAGAATTCCTGAATCTCTGCTAAAATAACTTGAACCATTTAAATGACTACTTGTTACTGATCGATTTTCTGACATATTTGTAAAACTTATTAAATCATCCTTTTTTTTTACTTTTTTGTTTTTGTCCTGTGCTTCAACAGGCATTAAATTAATTATAATTTGATTTTTGTTTTTAGGAAAATTTAAAAATAATTATGATAAAAATAATTATCTTATTTCATTCTATTTAAAAAATTTGAAACGTTTTTTAGGAATTAATAAAGGGAACACAGCACTAATTTATTTTTTTTAGAAAATTCCGATTATTTAAGTGATAATATTTAATTCAAAAAATAAATAATTATATAATAAAATCATTAAATTTATTTTTTATATATTTTTTTTAAAATGTATTTAAAGATTGAAAAAATTAATTATATTTTTTTCAGTTCAATAATTTAAAAATTGAAATTAAATAATTTATTGTAAAGATATATATAAAAAGATTATTTATTATTTTTCAAACATTTCTTCTATGAAAAACTTTTAAATTGACTAATTTAAAATAAATTAAAATATTCTTAATAATAAAGAAAATTGAAAAACTGGAAATAAATGTTAAAATACATAATTTTCCTAAAAAATAATTAATTTTTCCTTGATTAATATCTTTTAAATTTCCTTTATCAAAATAGAGTAAATAAGAGAAAATAAGTTGAAAAAGATAAAAACATAAGAACCTAATAAGAGAAGTATTTTGGCTAGTCATATTAAACATACAATCATCACTTTTAACATTATATTCAAGAAAATCATGATGGTCTTTTCTAAAAATAAAACAATATTCAAAATAAATTCCAAAAATTGCTCCTAAAAATTCAAAAATACTAACTCTTTTAATAAAATTTCCTCTATCAAAAAATATTTGATTAATCTGACATTTTTTATCTATTAAATCTATTGTTGCTCGAGAAGGAGATTCTAAAATAATTTTTGAATGTAAATAAGTTACGGTAATCCAAAGAATAAGAAGTAAAAATGAAATTAATTTAAAATTTTGAATAAATTTCATAAATTGTCTTCCGTTATCGAATTTAATATCAAAAACATCAAAATAAATTTTATATATTGAATACCCGATTGCAAGTCCAATTAATAGTTGATTTAAATAATGGACATTTTCATATAATCTTTTTAAATATATATAAGTAATATTTAAAAAACAGAAAATCCAAAGAATACTTTTAAATAATTTAGATTTTGTTTTATAAGTAAAAGCTTTATAAAAAACAGCAAATATTACAAAAGAATTAATTGCCATTGTCGCAGGAGATCCATAATCATTTGGACAATAAGTTGGAATTAAATTTGAATTATTCCAAAAAGGCCTTTCATCTAAATAAAAAAACTTTAAAATTCCATTTATAAATATTGTTATACAATCAAGAAATAAAAATGATAATGCAGATGGAACATTCACGTAATTTAATATTAAATATAATAAAATATATTTCCCATTTATTGAATAAAAATCTATAGTTCTTAAATATTTTTGAGGCAAAGCTCCACTAAAATATTTTAATGTAATTTCTTTTAAATCATCTCTAAATACAAATTCTAAAGATAAACAAATAAAAAGGAATATAAAAATTTTAAATAAATTTTGATTCTTTGGATCAATTAAATATTTATCTTTATAATCAATATTTATTTGTACTTTCATATTATTACTATTTAGAGGCAATGTTTCTAATTCAATTTTATTATTCTTTTTCTTTTCAAAAGTTGGTGTTTCATTTTGTTCACTAATCATTTATAAAAAAATTAAAAAATTATATATAAAAAATTAAAAATAATTAAATAATAATTAACCTTTATTTGGCATTTTAGTTCTTTTTAATAATTTCAATTTATTTGAAGAAGCTTCAATTGGATCAACTTTTGTAATTTGAAGAAAATCAGTTAATTCTTTATTATCAATAGAATTATTAGATAAATTATCTTCATTTTTAGGAAAATTTTCATTAAAATTATTATTTACATTTGATTTCCCCATATCTACTTTTGACATATTATAATTACTTTTAATAGTACTATTAAAATTACTTCCTGTATTATTCATCATATTATATTCTGCAAAATTCATAATATTATTTACCCTTTGTTTAGTCTGTTCTCTAATTTCATCTTTATTAATATTATAAAGATTTGGTTTATTTTCTTCAATTATACCATAAGTTTTTTGTTTAATATCATTTATATCAGTATCATCAATTACTTTTTGATATTCTAATTCAGGAGAAATTTCCATTTCATTATTTGAAGATATTTGATTTATATAATTATAATTATTTAATTCATTTAAATTTTCCAACCTATTATTTTCTATTTTTAAATCACTGCATATTTTTACTAATTTTTTATTCTCTTTTTTTAATTTTGATGTTATTTCTTTTTCTTTTACTAATTTTGTTTCATACTCTTTTATAATTCTTTCTTTTTCAATATTAAATTGTTCTTCCATTTCTTCTGTTCTTTTCATTAAGTTTTCAACAATAACTTTTACTTCATCTTCTTTTTGAACTTTATCGTTTAATTCATTTATTAATTCTTGATTTTTATTTTGTAAAATTCTTTCATTTGAAGAATATTCATTTTTAATTCTTTGAATTTCAATATCTTTTTGTTTAATTAAACTTTTTAATTCATCAATTTTTTGTAATAATTCATTATTATTATTGTTTTTCACATTTCTCTCTTCATTATTAATTTCATCGAAAGAACTTTTAGCAAAAAATTTCATATAATCAACTGAATCATCCATAATTTTATTATTATTTGTATTTGTTGAACTTTTCATATTTTGATTTATATTTCCTTCTTTACTTTCTTTTAATGATAAATTTATATTTGCTAATTTTGTTATTTTTTCATTTAAAGTTTTATTTTGACTTTTTAATTCTAAATTCTCAGCATTTAATCTATTAATTTGTTCATTATAATTTTTTAAAGCTATATTATTTGCATCATCGATTGAAGTTTTATCTTTTAATAATTTATCTATAGTATTATTTAAATCATTTATTTTTGAATTTAAAATTTTTATTTCAAATTGCCCTTTTTCAACTTCATATTGTTTACTTTGAACATTTTGTTTTTCACTAAAAATTTGATTTTTAAGTTCATCTATTTGTTTTATATAATTTTCATTTTTTGAATTTAAATTATTTACCTCATCTTTAGTTCTTGTTAACTCATTTTCAATAAATTGAACTTTTTGATTTGCTAAATATATATTTGTAGTATTTTCTTGTTCTTTACCTTCTAAAATTTTTACTTTATTTTCTACTCCTGATTTTTCTTTCATTAAAGATACAGTTTCATTATTTAATTTTGAAATTTTAAATTGTAATTCATCTAATTTTTGCTTTTGTTCAATTGATTCTAATGTTAATTTTTCCTTTTCATTTGTTAAAGAATCTATTTTTTCATTTAAAGAAGTTTTTTCTCTTTCATAATTATTTTTCTCATTTTTATTATTTAAATCTGATTCTGAAATTTTATTTTTTAAATTTTCAATTTCATTTTTTAATTTATTGGCATTTTCATTTAAATTTTTTACCTCTTCTTGATGTTTTTGATTAATTTTATTTTGGGCAAATTTATTATATTCATCATTTTCCATTCTTTGTGATTTTTCATACTTTAATTTATTATTTAAATCATTTATATTTTCATTTAATTTTGAAATTTCTAAATCCTTTTTTGATATTATATTTGATATAGAATCAAATTTTTCTTCATATGCTTTTAAATCACTGTCTCTTTCTTCTATTAATTGTAAATTTGATTGATATGCTGATTTTAATTTATTTATTGAATCTGACATGTTTTCTATTGTTTTATTTTTTTCTGTTAATTCATTTTGGAGAGATGAAACTTTTTGAAGTAAAATATTTTTTATTTCATTTTCTTTGTTTGTTATTAAAGATTTTAAATCATTCAAATTCATATCATTTGGATTTTTTAAATATAAATCATTATCATTTTTATTTTCAGGATTCATATTTAATATTAAGTATATTTAATTTCATTATTTAGAAAAATTATAAGTATATTTAAATAAAAAATTAACATTAGAATATATATATTAATTATTGAAAAAAAATTTTTGTTTTTCCTTTTTTGAAAAAATACCAAGAAAATTTTTTATATTTATTAATTCTTTAAAATATAATAAAATTTAATAATTAATTATTATTATTTAAACTTTTAAAATAAATAAATTTAAAAATTCAAATTATTAAACTCTAAAATTTAAAATATAAAATGTAAAACTGAATTATTCCAATTCAATATTTGATTTTATAATGAATTATTTTATCTTATCGTTTATTTTGAATTTTTAATTATTTATATCAGCAAATTTATAATTTTTTTGTTTCCACTTTTTTAAAACTAAATTCTAGATTTTTATTTTTTGTTTTGATATGACCCATTATTTTTTATTTATCAATTATATAAAAATATTTATGATTTATTTGAGATAAAAATATTAAAAAATTGTTATTGCATTAAAAAAAATAATTTTCAAATATTCCCTTATTCACCATTTTTTATTTTCTTTAATTTAGATTTTTCTATAATTTTTAGGATTAAAATTTTTTTCTAATAATCATTTTATTTTTTAATTATGGAAAAGATATTAATTGAATATTCAATAAATGAACTTGAAAAAACTAATTGTTTTCAATCAGAAATATTTTTTGAAATTCTAAAAATAATAGAAAATATAATAAACAGAAATTATTTAGATATTAATGAGCAAAAATATTATTTAAAACAATGTTTTTCAAAACTTGAAAAAGAAAATTTATCTGAAATCATTATACAAAAAAGAATGATATTTAATTATTTTGAAAAAATAATTCTAAATAACTATGAAGAAAAAAGAATTTATATTCTTTTATTAAAATTATATTTATCAAATGATGATTTAGAAAAAGAATTATTATCATTACTCTCTTATTTTTTAAAATGTATAAATTTAACCAGAAAAGACATTCATAATATTTATGGATTATTTTCTAAATATCAAAGAGAAAGTAAACTTAATGGAAAAAGTTTTGATAAATTTATCAATTATTTATCTGTAATATACAATTATAAAGAGTATAATCAAAATTATCCAATTATTAATTATTTTTCTATTATTCCAGGGAATGGGTTTTTAATGAAAATTCCTCATCATATAGATCAAAAATATTTAACAATTGTTTTTTCATTTAAACCTCTTCATTTTAATCAAATATCTACAATTTTCACTGCTAAAAAAAATAATGAAGTTCAATTATTTTTGATAACTTTAAACCAAAAAAAATTAAAGTTTTCATTAAAAGATAAAGAAAAAAAAGATATAGGAGAAATTAATGAAGGTTGGAATAATTTATATATTTATATTGAAATAAAAAAAGGATTAATTTACATTAATTTAAATAATACTCACAAATCAGAAAATAAATTTCCTGAAAAGAATATTATTTCTGAAATTCATTTGTTTGGAAATTTTACTGGAGAAGTAACTTCAATATATGGTACATTTAAAAAAGGTGTAATGGCAATTAAAATAGATGAAAGTATTATATCTATTAGCAAAGACCCTGA